>OGLJ01000048.1_pt1 | contig 143994 bp, 119 predicted proteins | sample 1572801 | NCBI WGS metagenome assembly OGLJ01 (sample SAMEA2581877, study PRJEB24529) | metagenome | biome: Human gut stool | place: China | collected 2011
CAATTCCTTTGAGTTTCAACCTTGCGGTCGTACTCCCCAGGTGGATTACTTATTGCGTTTGCTGCGGCACGGAAGGGGTCAGTCCCCCCACACCTAGTAATCATCGTTTACGGCGTGGACTACCAGGGTATCTAATCCTGTTTGCTCCCCACGCTTTCGAGCCTCAGCGTCAGTTATCGTCCAGTAAGCCGCCTTCGCCACTGGTGTTCCTCCTAATATCTACGCATTTCACCGCTACACTAGGAATTCCGCTTACCTCTACTTCACTCAAGAACCACAGTTTCAAATGCAGTTTATGGGTTAAGCCCATAGTTTTCACATCTGACTTGCGATCCCGCCTACGCTCCCTTTACACCCAGTAATTCCGGACAACGCTCGCTCCCTACGTATTACCGCGGCTGCTGGCACGTAGTTAGCCGGAGCTTCCTCCTCAGGTACCGTCTTTTTTCGTCCCTGAAGACAGAGGTTTACAATCCTAAAACCTTCTTCCCTCACGCGGCATCGCTGCATCAGAGTTTCCTCCATTGTGCAATATTCCCCACTGCTGCCTCCCGTAGGAGTCTGGGCCGTGTCTCAGTCCCAATGTGGCCGATCAACCTCTCAGTCCGGCTACTGATCGTCGCCTTGGTAAGCCGTTACCTTACCAACTAGCTAATCAGACGCGAGCTCATCTTTCAGCGATAAATCTTTGATAATCAAATCATGCGGTTCAATTATATTATGCGGTATTAACGATCGTTTCCAATCGGTATCCCCCTCTGAAAGGCAGATTGCTCACGTGTTACTCACCCGTCCGCCACTAGATCAGAAAAGCAAGCTTCTCTTCTCTCGTTCGACTTGCATGTGTTAAGCGTGCCGCCAGCGTTCGTCCTGAGCCAGGATCAAACTCTTAATTAAAGTTGTATATCAAAAGCATCTCTGCTCTTGTTATCCTGTTTCAGTTCACTTCACTGAACGTACATTTCTTTTACGTCTTTATGTTAGACCTTTAATTCTTTTTCTCAAAAGAATTTCTCAAGGGTTTCGTACTATTCGTCTTTGTTCAATTTTCAAGATGCTGTTTCGTTACACTCTTTTGTGTCGTGCAACTTTTACATTATATCACACTTTTTATCTTTTGTCAACCCCTTTTCTGAAGTTTTTTTCAAAAAAGTTTTTTGACTTCCGATTTTTTCGTGTTTTCTAATGTGCTGTCTTAAATCAGCTTATCTATTATATCATATTAGCTAAGCTTTGTCAAGACTTTTCTTTGTGAACTTTTTATGAAGTTCTTTTTGTGCTACTCCTCAGGTCTCTTCTGTTCTCCCGAACCTTTTACCTTCGTTTCGCTTCTTTCTTTATCGCTCTCTCTCGAGGCGACTTGTTTATTTTATCACTTTTATGCCATTTTGTCAAGCGTTTTGTACCGTTTCTATGTTTTTTATAGATATTTTCATTATTTTGCACAGAAACAGTACAAAACTTACACAATATTGACGATCAGAAGGACGTCGAATATATCTTTGACTCGCCCACATTATAAACTACTCCGTCACTGAATGTAAATACAGCTGTAAGCGTAAATGTACCCTTGCTATCTGTAAAAGCTCCGTTCTGAGAACGTACAGTAAGCGTTCTGCATTCATTAGTATAATTAACACCGAATGTCTTATTCACTTCCTCTATAGTTGATCCTGTCTTTATTCCGCCTATAGAGAACTCAGGACAGTTATCCAAAAACAATCCCATGACATCACAATCGCTTGCTTTCGCTTCCTCATAAGTGTTATTGTCAATTGTCATGCTTCCTGAATATCCTGTTGCACCATTACTGAAAAAAGTTTCCATATCTTCTTCCGCTATCACATAATTTTTCGGGTCAACGCTCTCAGAATAACCACCTAGACCTGCCGCCCAAAGACCCATATCCGCTACATCACTATACTTTGCAGGAAACGCAAATGCCCTGCCCTTTAATGTCATATCAAAAAGCCTTTCGTCCTGCACATATATCTCAGGGTAAACAGGGTCTTTTTCATCGAACTCTGTAGAGTCTTTCGTTTCATTTTTGGACGATGTGGTTTCCGCTTTGCTGTCGTTTGCATTACTATCTGTATTTTCTGTATTACTATTGTCTGAAATAATTCCGCCATTGTTGTCACTTATGTGGTCATTATCTGCTATCTGCGTATTTCCACCCATATTGTTGTTTGTATTGGGCGTATCGTCTGTCTTGCTGTTGTCGACCTTTGAATCATGTGTACTGTCGGCAATGCTGTCCTCTGTTTCGCCACCAGCTACTGTCTGATTTTCGTCAGAGCCGTTCCCATTTCTATTGATAAGGTCAAGCGACCAACTGTCATTGTACTGCACTGATGAACTGCCGCTTGTCTTTATGCTGTTTTTATCAGTTTTGCTGTCGGATAAAAACAGACCTGCTCCAACTGCCACACACAGTGCCGCCGCACATACTCCGCCTATCCACATAGGTTTCCTGCTTACCACCGCAGTATTGTTGAGCTTATTTTTCAATTCCTCGACCTGCTCTTCATCAGGCTCTATCTGCTCTTTCATGCCTCTGAAAAATTCCTTATTCATAGAAATATCCTCCTTTCAGCTTTTCTTTCAACATTTCTCTTGCCCTTGTAAGCTGCATTCTCACCGTTCCACTGCGTACTTTCACTATCTCAGCTATCTCATCAGTAGACATCTCTTCAAAATAGTAAAGATAGACCACCATTCTGTATTTTTCAGGCAGTTCCGTTACAGCACAGAAAACATCATTTTCCTCACGGCTTCTGAAAAAGCTTATCTCTTCCTTTCTTTCTTCAAGGGGAACTGTACGCCTGCGCCAGCTTGACAATGTTATCTTTTTGCACTGATTGAGAGTAGTCCTGATAAGCCAGAACTTCTCCTCATCATTGTCCTTGACTGTTATCCCCTTTCGATAAGCTGCAAGAAACACTTCCTGAAAAACATCGTCTGCATCTGCTTTTGAGCCAAGACGTGCTATAGCGATTCCATAAACGGTACTTTTATATTTATCTATAAGCCTGTCTATCTCTGAAGGCGTATTTTTCAAATTGACGTCCATTCGATCACCCCTTTATAAGAAATACTTTTTCCCTCTCAAAATGTCACAAAAAAATAATTTTTTTTGCAAAAGCCGCCTGAGCATATGCCCAGACGGCTCCACTTTCTTTAGAACAATCCCTGCTCCTCTGCAGCAGACGGCACATATTCCTCGTTCTCGATTATATAGTCCACCACTCTGCAATAGAAATCTGTAGGATTCATCTGAATTTTCGATTTTATATAATTTGCCTGCTCCTGATCAGGTGCGTAAAGAGTTATGTCCATAAGCACCATATCATCGTCACAGCAGCGGCAATGCACGTTATAACCACGCTTTGCAGGCTTTATATCAAAGCTTACGTCACGATCGTTTTTAAGCTTGACGAACAGTCTTAGACCTGCCGCATATATCTTATCTCTAAAACTTTTCGGCACAAGTTTTTTGAATTTCTCAGCGCCCTCAATGCCCTTTTCAGTGAGCCGATAGTAATTCGTGCCTTCTATTTCCGCAAGCTCCAGCGTGCCGTTTTCCAACATTCTGCTGACAGCTTCCGTATATACAAAATAATTAACAACACCCTCGCCCGTGGCTATCTCTGTCAGCTGATTAGGCGTACAAAGCTGATTTATCTGACCCAGAAAATAAGCCAGAAGTATTTGAACCTCATACACGTCGGAAATGTTCTTCATGTTCTCTGATATATGAGTCTCAGGATTTTGTACCAAGCTATCAATCCTCCTTTGGAAATTTCTCTAAAAATTTGGGTATTCAAGCATATGATTGAGCAAAGCTATATTAACAGCCGCCTCAACACATGGCACAGCTCTTGGAACAACACAAGGGTCGTGTCTGCCCTTTACCTCGAGAGTTTCATTTTTCATAGCTGAATAGTCCACAGTTGCCTGCGGTCTTGCTATTGACGGAGTAGGCTTGAAAGCAACTCTAAGTGTGATAGGCATACCAGAAGCTATTCCGCCCAGTATTCCGCCGTGATTGTTTGTCTTTGTCACAACGTGACCCTTATCATTTACATAGAACTCGTCATTGTTCTCCGAACCTGTCATTTCCGCCACCTTAAAGCCTGCACCAAACTCCAGACCCTTTACCGCAGGGATACCGAAAATAAGCTGAGCTATAGAGTTTTCAAGTCCGTCAAAGATAGGCGAGCCGATACCGGCCGGAACATTGATAGCGATACATTCTATAATTCCGCCAACGCTGTCCTTATCCTTTCTTGCCTTGTCTATCTCCTTTATCATTTCGTTGCCCTGAACGTCAATGATAGTCGGGAACTCTTTCTCACGAACTTCCCTTATCATATCCTTAGTGGTATTGATAGGGTCAAAAGCCTTATCCTTTATGCCATGGATTTCTGCGATATGAGCGCCCACATAGATACCTCTTTTTTCAAGTATCTGACCTGCCACTGCTCCTGCAAAGCATAGGGGCGCAGTAAGCCTGCCTGAAAAATGTCCGCCGCCTCTTACATCATTGAAGCCTCTGTATCTCAATGCGCCTGTATAATCAGCGTGACCTGGTCTTGCAAGCCTTGAAAGATTTGAATAATCCTGTGAATGCTGGTCTGTATTGGCTATAAGCGCACAAAGAGGAGTACCCGTAGTCTTGCCGTTGAAATAGCCAGACATTATCTGCGGCATATCCTTTTCTTTTCTCTGTGTAGAGGTCTTGTTCTGTTTAGGCGCTCTTCTTGCCATAAATTGATATATCTTGTCAAGGTCGATGCTCTCCCCCGGCGGTACATTATCCATAACAACGCCTATTGCAGGGCCGTGGCTCTCACCGAAAACGGTAAAGCCTATATTGTTGTTCCATGTTGATGACATTTTACTTCCTCCTGTCAGCTTATAAAGCCTGTATAAATAACGGCAGATACCCGCCAGATCAGTACAAATTTTTGTACTAGCCCACGTTAAGGCTCACGGCTTATCTCTCCTCCGATGCTCTCATATACCTCAAAGAAATCGGGATATGACTTGCTGACGCACTCCGCACCGTTTATCTTCAGTGGTGAAGTACATCTAGTGGCAGCCACCGCCATTGACATTGCGATCCTGTGGTCGTTGAAGCTGTCAACTTCTCCGCCATTCAGTGAGCCAACGCCCTCTATCTCCAATCCGTCTTCAAGCTCAGTTACCTTTCCGCCAATAGCATTAAGGCACCGAGAAATAGCCGAAAGTCTGTCGCACTCCTTTATCCTAAGACGTGCGGCATTTCGTATATAGCTTTTCCCCTCGCAGAAACTTCCTAGCACTGTAAGAACAGGCACAAGGTCGGGTATATCCGAACAGTCGAGGTCAAAAGGCCGCAAACCGCCATTTTTATTATACACTATTTTCTCGCATATTTCAACAATTTTTTTATCTCCCTGAAAAGATTTTTCAGAAAGCCCTGCGATATCAATATCACTGCCCAAAGAATTTGCCACCTTGAAGAAAGCCGCCTGAGAATAATCCCCCTCAACTCTGCCGCTGAAAGGCATATAACGCTGACCGCCCTTTACAAAATATCCATTCTCTGTTTCCTCAACCTGACAGCCATGCTCTCTCAATGTGCCTAGAGTTATGTCAACATATGGCTTTGACTCCAAATGAGAAGTGAGTATTATCTCGCTGTCCTCCTCAAGAAGCGGCAGAGCAAACAGAAGCCCTGTGATAAACTGAGAAGATATTCCACCGTCCACATAGAACTTGCCCCCTGTGAGCTTTCCATTAGTGTAAAAAGGCATAGTGTTGTTGTATTCAAAGCTTACACCATGCTTTGGAAACTCATCAAGATATGGTGTGATAGGTCTTTGCGGAAGCCTGCCCCTGCCGATGAACTGAGTATCCACTCCAAGCGCACAAGCAACAGGTATGAGAAATCTCAGCGTTGAGCCGCTCTCACAGCAATCCAAAACTGCGCTCTCAGGAATATCCTTTATGCCCTCTATCACAGCCTTGTCGCCGTCAAAATCTATTTTCGCCCCAAGCGCCCTCATGCAATCCATAGTCGCAAGGATATCCACCGAGGGATAAAGATTTGTTATCTCAGAAACGCCGTTTGACAGCGCCGCCGCTATCACCATTCTGTGTGCAACGCTTTTTGAGGGCGGAACTGTCACCTGTCCGCTGAGTTTTTTCGGAAATACAGTTATGTTCATCGCTATCCTCCGTTACATCTCTGTGATTATTTCAGCTATCTGCTCCTCGGATATCTCTTTGCCGTACTGATTTTCACCGAAGCACATCATCTCGCCTATTTCTTTTTGGAAAACAAATCTCAGTTTTCCGTCACGGACCTTTTTATCTGTATAAAGCTTTTTCACAAGAGCCTTTCTGTCAATATAGTCAGGTATTTTTGTAGGAAGCTTTGCCCTTTCAAGAAGCTTTTCCACACGCTGTTCATTTTCATGGGATATGAAACCAAGCTTCTCGCCCAATCTTGACTGTGCCACCATACCGATAGCTACAGCTTCTCCATGATATAGTCTATAATCAGACACAGTTTCGATAGCTCTGCCGACAGTGTGACCGAGATTAAGCACCTCTCTCAGACCCGACTCTCTCTCGTCTTTCATTACCACTTTGTACTTGACCTCGCAGTTTTTCTTTGCGATATACTCGCAGGCTTCACCGTCACATTCAAACACCTTTTCCACGTTCTTTTCAAGATACTCAAACAGCTCCTTATCACCAAGACAGCCGTGCTTGATAGTTTCTGCAAGACCGCTTGAGATCTGTTTTTCAGGAAGTGTTTTCCATGTGTCTATATCCAGATACACTTTTTTAGGCTGATTGAACAGACCTATAAGATTTGTAGCAAGGGGCGTATCAACGGCAGTTTTTCCGCCCACAGAAGCGTCAGCCGCCGCAAGGAGCGTTGTGGCATAATTCACAAAAGGCACTCCTCTGCCGAATGTTCCTGCAACAAAGCCTGCCAGGTCTGTGACAACTCCGCCGCCAACGGCTACCACACAGCAGTCACGGCGAAAGCCTTTTTCAAGCATAGAGTCCTCAACAAACTCTTTCATCTGCCTGGTTTTGGACTTTTCTCCCTCAGGTATCACAAAAAGCTCGGCTTTCAGACCTGCGGCATTGAGCCTATCATAAATATCTCTGCCATAGAGATCCACAACGATAGAATCCGTTACAACGGCAAATTTCTTTATCTTTCCCACAAGACCGCCTTTAAGGTCGCTGACCAGCGTATCCTGCAATTTTCTGCCTATTTCTATATCATAAGAATCGTCCACGACCCTTTTAAGCTCGCAGTTGAATTTCATTAATATCAAAACCTTTCAGTACAATTTTTTACACAGCTATCATAAAAGCCTAATTGCCGTCTGAGCATTTCTCGGCGTCTATCGCAAGTGCAATGAGCAATCCCGCCAAAGCATTGCTATCGTCATAAACGTCTATGACATAGGTATCAGTAAGGTGCAAAAGCTCCTTTGACACATACATTATCTGTTCAGCACCGCTATAAACGGAATAGTCCCAGCCGAAAATATCGCCGTCCACTCTCCAGCCGCAGAAATCTATATGGAACTTTGGCTTGAAAAAGGTGAACTCTTTCTTTATACAGCCCACATACTCTCCGCCTATGTATATCTCAAAGGTAGGGAATAATTTCAGCACCTTTTCTTTAAGCACGCCGACCTTGTTTCCCATGTTGTCGTATATCTCCAGCAAGTGACCCCATGAGAGCCTGCCTTTTACGCTGAAAACTGCTTTGCCGTATTCGTCGCACACGTCATAGCTGTCAAACCATGAAAAAAGCCTTTGTTTAAGCACAAGTTTCATCGTTCTTCCTCCTTTGTACTTTATCCATTTACAGTTCTAAAACATTATACCACATAACTGAATATTTGTAAAGAAAAAGAGGTGCGAAAACACCTCTTTTTCAATGTCTTGTTTATTCGTTTACATCAAGAGGCTTGCCCATGAACTCGGAAAGTGCCTTAACTTTCTTCATTGTTTCAGCGAACTGTGCAGGAGTAAGTGACTGCGCACCATCGCTCCATGCGTTCTTAGGGTCGTTGTGTACCTCTATCTCAAGTGCGTCACAGCCTGCTGTTACAGCACAAAGTGCCATTGGCTCAACAAGTGAAGCGATACCTGTAGCGTGGCTAGGGTCGATAGTGATAGGAAGGTGTGTTTTCTGCTGAAGCAGAGGAACGGCTGAAAGATCGAGAGTATTTCTAGTGGCAGGCTCGAATGTACGGATACCTCTTTCGCAAAGGATAACGTTCTGATTGCCCTCAGACATTATGTACTCAGCGGACATGAGAAGCTCCTGAAGTGTTGATGAAAGTCCTCTCTTGAGAAGAACTGGCTTGTCGCTTCTGCCGAGAGCCTTGAGAAGTGTGAAATTCTGCATATTTCTTGCTCCTACCTGAACAACGTCAACGTCAGCAAAGCAGTCAAGATCAGAAAGATCCATGATCTCAGTAACGATAGGCAGACCTGTTATCTTTCTAGCCTGAATAAGAAGGTCGATGCCCTCCTTGCCAAGACCCTGGAATGAATATGGTGAAGTTCTTGGCTTGAATGCGCCACCTCTGAGCATTGTTGCACCTGCTTCCTTTACAGCGATAGCAGTTGTGATTATCTGCTCCTCAGTTTCAACAGAGCAAGGGCCTGCAATGACCTGAAGCTTTCCGCCGCCTATCTTTCTGCCTGCAACGTCGATAACAGTATTATCAGGGTGGAACTTTCTGTTAGCATTCTTGTAAGGCTCCTGAACACGCTGTACATTTTCAACACATTCCTTAGCCTGAACTGCTTCTATATCGATCTGAGTTGTATCGCCAATAAGACCGATAACATTTGAATGAACGCCCTCTACCAGATTCGTCGATACGTGGAACTGGTCGAGCCAGTTCAAAAGCTCTTCTACCTGTTTTTCCTGTGAATTGTTTTTCAATACGATGATCATGTTACTTTCCTCCGAAAATCAAATTTGTATAGGCAATAAAAACAGCCGTGACATTCTTTTACAAGAAAGCCACGGCTTATAATAAACGCATATATAAAAACAGAAACTTCTCTATACGCCTATTCTGATCTCGTCGCTTTCTTCACACGCCAAAAAAACTCGAAGCCATAAAAGTAGCTCAAGCTCATAAAGAAGTATGTAAAGACTGCAGACATGATAACAGTAGACATATTCTGTTTTTTCCTTTCGATTTATTTGTTATTGCTAACCACGTTCATTATACTCTCACAGGCAGGGCTTGTCAATAGCCATGCCGAGAGTTTACACTTTTTTAACGTTTGCAAAACACTTTATTCTTCGTTTTTTACCTTATAGCTTTCCACAAGATGATAGACCTTGATATCCACAAGAGCGTCAAGAACGATACCCTCAGCGGTATAATCCTCGCTGAATATCCTGCCCTCCTGCCTTATGGTGTTCACAAGACCCGCCTTGTCAAAAGGCAAAAGAAGCCTGCATCTTACGCTGTTTTCGGGTAACGCCTTTTGTATAGCCGCAAGCAGGCTGTCAATGCCTGTGCCGTTTTTGGCGGATATCTTCACCGCTTCACCCGACGTGTCAAGCTCGTTTATATAAGGCACTTTGTCGCACTTGTTGAACACTGTCACCACAGGTATTCCCTCACAGCCAAGCTCTTTGAGCAGTTCAAGGGTAACTTTTGCCTGCTCCTCGCAGTCATCAGCCGAGGCGTCGCACACATGGATTATAACGTCCGCACTTGCCGCCTCTTCAAGAGTGGATTTGAAAGCTTCCACAAGCTGATGCGGCAGACGTCTGATAAGTCCTACCGTGTCAATAAGCGTCACCGACCTGCCGTCAGGAAGCTCTATAGCCCTTGATGTTGTTTCCAAAGTCGCAAAAAGCTTGTTCTCTGCAAGCACACCCGCTTCTGTAAGATAATTAAGCAGTGTGGATTTGCCCACGTTTGTATAGCCCACTATCGCCGCTGTAAGAACACCGTCTTTCTTGCGACGTTTTCTCATAAGCCCACGACGCTTCTCTATCTCCTTAAGCTCGTCTGAAAGTGCCGCAATGCGTGTTCTGATGTGTCGCTTGTCAGTTTCAAGCTTCGACTCACCAGGACCTCTTGTGCCGATACCACCGCCAAGACGTGACATATTAGTTCCCATGCCTGCAAGCCTTGGAAGTCTGTATTTGTTCTGTGCTATCTCTACCTGCAATCTGCCCTCACGAGTGGTCGCACGCTGAGCGAAGATATCCAGTATGAGCATAGTTCTGTCAATAGTGAAAACGCCGCACACGTCCTCGATATTTCTTATCTGTGTGGCTGTAAGCTCGCAGTCAAAAACTATCCTGTCGATATTTTCAGTTCTGCATATCTCAGCCATTTCTTCAAGCCTGCCTGAGCCTATGCAGGTACCGCTGTCAAAGGACGGCCTTTTCTGTGTCACTCTCGCTATCACCCCACCGCCTGCTGTTTCTGTCAGCTCTTCAAGCTCGTCAAGGGAAAGCTCCACGTCATACGAACCCGTGTCCACTGCCGCAAGCAGCACACGGTCTTTCTTTATTGTGTTGTCAAACATTTCTGCCATATTAATCACTCCTAATGTCTGTTATCAAGCCGCTCTTCGGCTTTTTCAGGCATAAAAAAACACACCCTCAGGCGTGTAACCAAAACGTTATACGGAAGAGTCGGAGCGGCTTGTGCCAATGCACCTGCCTGATATTCGGTTTAATAGTTTCTCACCCTTATTCTTGTAATTCTCATGTCATCCGACGCTCCTTTCGTAAAATATGTTTTATTATATCACAGCCATGATATTTTGTCAAGCATAAAAACAAAAAGCAGGCTGCCTTTTTCAGACAGCCTGCAAATGTTATTCATAATCGCTTTTAAGTATGCTCCTCTTGTGCTTTTTCTCCTCATAAAGCAGAATATCAGCATGGCTGAGAAGCTCTCCTATCTCAAGCGTGGCACTGCATACGAACGGATAAACGCCTACGCTCGTATGGATTATATATGGCTTATCGGCGGCATATTTAATATTGTATTCTCTTGTGACCGCTTCTATATGGTTTCTCATTGACGGGATATCTATTGCGTTATCAAGAAAAGCACATACAACGAACTCATCGCCACCTATACGACCCACTATCTCACTGTTACCAAAAGAGTGTTTAAGTATCTTTGCCGCAGATAGTATAGCAAAGTCGCCCTCCTCGTGACCAAATTTATCATTTATGGTTTTCAGACAGTCAAGGTCGGCAAAGACCATGATAGCCTTTTCACCCTCGTTTTTGTCATTGCTGAGTCTTTTACGAAGTTCCTCAAAAAATCCCCTTCGATTGTAGCAACCCGTCAAAGCGTCCTGCCTTGAAAGATCTCGAAGAAGCTCATTGTTTTCCTTGATCTCGATAAGGCTCTTTTTAAGCTGCTTCTGGGTAACAGCCTGCTGCTTCATCAAGGTTATTATTTTAAGTGCCGCACAAAGCTGAACAGTCACCGACTGCAAATAATTAAAATACTCATGCTTTATCTCACACATCAGTATTCCGTAATGTTCCTCGTTAGAGAACAATGGTGATACCACTAATGTATAACGTCTGTCTGTTGGCAGATACTTATTCGACAACAGCTCTGTATACTTTACAGCCTGCTCTTCATGTGGGAGCTGGATAGCGTCAGAACCATTGTGATAGGCTTTGAGATACATATATTCCGGCGGCTGCCACTTATCTGTACCAAGGTGAATAAGGGCAGGCTCGAAGCTGAACAGAAAGCTTGATTCCATATGAAGCCTCGTAAGCTTATCCACAACAGTTTCATATGCTCTGTCATCATAAGCTTCAAACACAAGCATATCCCTTGTGATGGAGTTTGCCTGCCATGCAAGAAACTCATTATCCTCAAGCTTTTCCTTACAGTAATTCGCATTGCGTTCTGCCAGTATCTTGTATATCTGAATAAAAGTCTGATTTAACTTCAAATGCTCCTCCACGTTATCAAAACGAGAGATAAGCTTTTGCTGAATATACTCAACAGAAGCATAAAGCTCATCAACGCTCACAAACCTAAAAAATTCTTCACTGGCAAGAATTGAGATCATTTCTAATACTTTGTCTTTTTTGACCTCATTATCAAGATTTTCCTCACGGGCATAATCATCAAGAGCATATATTATCTTGACGTAATTTTCTCGCATTTTCGCAGTTGTTTCACTTGCACTGTATTTATTGAACAAAAACTGTCCCATTCTTCTTGCAAACGCTTCCGGATCATCTGATATGCGTCCAAAAGATATGGTCTTTAATTTTGAGTTGCCCTGACATCCACAGGAATTTCTTCTTACCATTTCTGAAGAGATCTTATCGTTGTTTATAGCCTTATTTATAACATAGTTCACAGCCTCCTGAACGGCATGATAGCCAAGTTCAGAAGGATCAGCCTTGACAGTCGTCAAATGCGGATTAAGCTCCTCAGCCACTGGATCGTCATCAAAGCCTGTCACAAGGATATCCTTACCAGGACGTATTCCACGCTCTTCCATAGCCTTATAGCCTGCAATTGCCATCTGGTCGTTTGCAAAAACGATAGCATCAAGTTCTGGATTATCGTCAATAAGCTTTCCGACTTCGTCAACACAGAATTTTGAAAAATTACCATATGCAACACGCTTTTCGTCATAGATGATACCATTTTCCTCAAGAGTCTCCTTGTAAACGTCAAGTCTTTCAAGGGCATCATCATTTGTTTTAGGTCCGCTTACCATACCTATCTTTTTACAGCCATGCACCTTTATAAGATGTTCTATAGCCTCCTTCATTCCCGTTCTGTTGTCGAGCATGATACAAGGATAACCATCAATATGTGCCGTTATAGTTATAACAGGCGTTCCAGCAAATTTTTTCAGAAACTGAGCCTTATGCTCGTTGTCAAGATATGTTCCAAGTGTGCCGATAAGCACAAGCAGAACGTCGAACTTATTTGCCGCCGCCATATCGAACAAAGTATTATACTGATACTCATACACCGTTCTCAGCTTATCGGCATAGATTCCATCTATATATCTGCCTGGAAAAATAACGAGGTCGGCGTCGCACTGCTCTGCGCCTATCATTGCGCCCTCTGCAACCGCATCGTCAAAATCATCTTCAAGGTGGCTCACCAAAAGTCCTATTTTTATACGTCTGCGTTTAGCAGTATCATTCATCATCTCATGATCCTCCGTACAAATCAGCCGTGCTGCTTCAGACGATCTAAAGCAGCGTCACACAAGGCACGCCTATGTGCTTTGCCTTATTCGTTTATCTTAATATTTTTCTTACAGTCAGTGACCGAAAGCATACCCTCCGGACTTCCAATTTCCCAACCGTCGCCTGTAAGGAACATTACATCAAACTGACAGCTTTTTGCTGTCACGTCACCTTTGCCTGTTTTATCTCCAACGCCTGAAACAGAACCACCCTCGCAGTAAAGCGTAAAGACAGTATTTTCAAGTTCACAGTCAAGCTTGCCGCCCCTTGTTCCCACACAGTTGAGAGTTCGTCCTTTCATGGAAATGTTGAGCCTGCCATCGAGAATACATATCTTTCCGGTCCCGTTACTCATAACTCCCACTGCAGTCAGATTATTTCCCGAAAGCACACAGCTAATGTTATAGTCTGAAATGCTTATATCAGCACTGCCCTTTACGGCACCAATGCCCACTGACATTCCTGCCGCAAGCTTTAGTCTGCAGCCACAGTTTGATATAGTCACATCTGCGTCGCCATCGATGCTTCCAATACCAACGCACCTATCGCCACTGCAATTTACAGCTATATCACCGCCTGCAATGACAATACCGTCTTTGCAGCCTCCTCCGCCTATGCCGACGCACTTGTCGCCATTTGCAGTTATATCAAGAACACCTGTCATTGCGACAGCTATCCTTCCACAAGGCTGCTTGCTGTCAGTACCTATTGCATAGCAATCCTGTGATTCTGATCTGATATAAAGCTCACCTGAGCCTACAAGCTCTAACGACGATCCCTCAGGAACATAAATACCTCTGCCGTCTATACGATCTTCACCGCTGCACACTATCCTGACTCTCGAACCGGTGCCTAGCTTTATGATCGGCAGATCCTCATATATAGTGAGCCATGCGTTTTTCAAGTGAATGACGCAATCAACACCATTACCAATTGTCACGGACAAAGGCACTGCACGATCGTCCTCAGCCTTTCCCGAAAGAGTAAATGTACCTGTGCCGAGAAAAATGTCAGAATATCTTTTTTTATACATCTCAGCAAGGTCGATAACGTCATTATCCTCAGCGTGGAAGACCTTTTTATCATTATCTCCAGCCTCGATACTGTAAGCCACTATCTCCTCACGGATATTTTCCGAGATATCGTGGATAAGCACAGGCTTCGGCTTAGAAACATAATAACCCTGAATAAGATCGACGCCGAAATATATCATGGTTTTAAGTTCTTCGCTTGTTTCAACACCCTCTGCAAGTGCGGTATATCCGCTTGAATGGAAATATTCCACCATTTTTGAAACTATCTTCTGAGCCTTAGGATTCTGGTCAATGCCGGAAATGAGGGAACGGTCTATCTTTACCACCTCAGGATCATATCGCAGAAGATTCGATGTATTTGAGTAGCCTGTGCCGTAATCGTCAATAGCAAGGCTCATATTGTTCTTTTCAAGACGCACCCTTATTCTATCGAGGTCGTCCTCGCTTATCTCTGTCTGCTCTGTCATTTCGATAACGACCTTTTCAAGAAGTTCGCCATAATCATTGACGATCGCATAAAAATCCTTATCGTCAAGAGCATGAGAGGATATTGAATTTATATACAGCCTGCGGTTTTCAAAATCGAGCTGATGCTTGCTGAGATATTTAAGAGTATTTTTCAGTGTAGCTTTCTCTATATCGTAAAGTCTGCCGAAATTTTTAGCACAGTTGAGTATCTGAAGCGGATTGAGTGCTATATTTCCCTTTGTTCTCATAAGCGCTTCATAAGCGACTATCTCGCCTGTTGAAGCACTAACGATAGGCTGAAAATGATATGTAAACAGATTTTTATCAAGAAGCTCTGAAAAAGCCCTGATATTCTCGATATCACTCTTCTGCTTTGCATATTTTTCAGGATCAAAGCAACAAATACTGCCTGCACCCTTTGCCTTAGCTTCATATAGTGCAAAGCCTGCTGCGTGCATGAGTCTTGCTGGCACTTCAAAGCCGCTGCTTATGCCTGCCGTCACAGACAGCGAATGATTTGAAGACGATCTCACTCCAAATTCATCTGGCAGGCAACACTCCTTCACCGCTTTACGTATATTGTCAGCAAATTCCTCAGGCTTACCTCCAAAGCATGGAACATATATCCAAAACTGACCGTCTGAATTGAATGCCGTTACAGTATTTTCAGGCAAAACCGCAACAGCCGCCTTAAGTGCCTCCCCTATGCAGTAGTCTGAATCCAAAAGCTTCCCTGCTCCATCAAATCTTACAAGAGCAAGCAATGATGAGCGTGTCATTCCATCAAGAAGTCTTACAAGCTCTGATTGTGGTATAATGTCGATCCCTTCAAAAACACTTTTTGACATATATTCTTTCGACAGATACACTATTCCGGCGGTAATGCCACTTGGAGTGTCAAGAAGTTCTATACACAACGGCAGGCCAAGATCTCGTCCTCCGCCGTTCAATGCAACTATATCTCTGAACTTGTCATAATCTGTGTTCTCTCTAAGTCCCATAAGAGCACGACAGTTTTCATCGGCATAAAACTCTCCGCTTTTCTCGTCCATAACAAACCCGCCGATATTGTGCCATATTGAACAAACCTTTCCCCAGACAGCACCAAAATAGCTTTGCCACAATTTATTTTCCATATCCATGATCTTCACCATGCCTGAATATACGACTGTGTTCAGACAATCCTTCCTTTGGAGATTTGTTAATTTTTTATATTTTTATAACTAATTATTTACCAAGCCTATTATAACATAATCCCGATAAAATTACAATAGCGACTAAGGAAAAGATGTTACAAAATCGTGCATGGAATTTTGTATATCTGTTTGACTTAGCTGGTTTTTGGTAGTATAATATAAGCATACACACAATGGAAAGTTAGGATAAAATGACAGATTTTCGCAATAAGTATTCAGTGCTTCAGGACTTTTTCGGACACTCTCAGTTCAGAAACGGTCAGGAGCAGATAATAGACAGCATACTTGCAGGGCGTGACTGCCTTGGAGTTATGCCAACAGGCGCAGGCAAATCTATGTGCTATCAAATACCTGCTCTTATGTTTGACGGGATAACTATAGTTGTTTCGCCGCTCATATCCCTTATGAAAGATCAGGTGAACTCGCTGATACAATCGGGAGTGAGGGCAGCGTATCTGAACTCGTCACTGACGGCGGCACAGTATGAAATGGCTATATCAAACGCCGCCCGTGGTATGTACAAGATAATATATGTTGCACCTGAAAGGCTGATGACAGGATCGTTTTTGTCACTGGCTTCGTCGGTGAAGATATCCATGCTTGCGGTGGACGAAGCCCACTGCGTTTCTCAGTGGGGACAGGATTTCAGACCTTCCTATATGAAGATACCCGAGTTTCTTGGCAAACTTCCCTACCGCCCTATCGTCAGCGCATTCACCGCCACTGCCACCGCAGAAGTAAAAGCGGACATTATCAAAATGCTTGAACTCCGTGACCCTTTCACTATAACCACAGGCTTTGACAGAAAAAATCTCTACTTTGGCGTTTCTCACCCTCATGACAAATACAGTGAAACAGTGAGGATAGTTGAGAAATACAAGGATAACTGCGGAATAATCTACTGCTCTACAAGGAAAAATGTTGAGAGCGTGTGTGAAAAGCTCTGTGCCGACGGCTACAACGCTTCACGCTATCATGCAGGACTTTCTGATGAGGAAAGGCGTAAAAATCAAGACGATTTTATCTTTGATCGTGTCCAGGTCATGGTGGCGACCAATGCTTTCGGCATGGGAATAGACAAATCAAACGTGAGCTATGTCATACATTATAATATGCCTAAGAATATTGAAAGCTATTATCAGGAGGCAGGCAGAGCGGGACGTGACGGAAACGAAGCAAAGTGCATTTTGCTCTACAGCAGTCAGGACGTTGCGACCAACAAGTTTCTTATAAACAATTCTCATGACAATCCCGACCTTGACGATGACACTCTTGAAATGATACGCAAACGTGATCTTATGCGTCTGAAAAAGATGACCGATTACTGCAATACAAACGGCTGTCTGAGAGAGTTTATCCTTGGATATTTCGGTGAGAAGCAGGACAAGCCTTGTCAGAACTGTTCAGGCTGTTTGGGTGATTTCGGAGAAACAGAAGAAGTTGACGTGTCTGTTGATTGCCAAAAAGTGCTTTCCTGCATTTATAGACTTCACCAGCGAAACCTTTCTTTGGGAGCAGGTGTCATAGCACAGATACTTAAAGGCTCAGACTCCGAAAAGGTAAAGCGTTTTGACCTTTCCACTCTTTCGACATACGGCATAATGAAAGACTCCACGCAGGTCTATATCCGCAGGCTCATAGCTTTTCTTGAAGCTGATGATTACATCACACAGACTTCACATGGGGATTTTTCTGTACTTACCCTTACAAGAAGGTCTGCAGAGATATTAATGGACAAAAAGACTATTACAATACGCCTTCCAAAGAAAAAGCCAAAGAGCGAAACGGTCACAAAGATCGGTAGGGACGAAGTTACGACATTTGACAAGGAGCTTTTCGGACGGCTCAGAGCTGTGCGGAGCAAGCTTGCGACACAGGCGAGTCTGCCTGCATATATCATTCTTACAGACGCTTCACTGCGTGATATGTGTATAAAGCTGCCTAAGACGCAGACGGAGCTTTTGAACATCTCAGGGGTGGGCAAGTCAAAGCAGGAACGTTATGGAAGATACTTTGTAGCTGAGATACAGAAATATCTCAAGGAAAATCCTGACGCTGCTTCGGGCTATAAATATATCCCTGAGGGCTATCTGCAAAAGCAAAATGCTGTTGGCGGTCAAAGCACAAAGGAATATATAATTGCCCACGCAGGTGAGCTTTCAGGCAAAGAACAGGATATGACCCTTTCAGAGGTATGCGACAGCATTTTCTATCAGCTCAGCACAGACGGCGATATAAGAAGCATAAAACTTGCCATAAAAGAATGGCTCATAGGTGAAAATTATCTTGCAAAAGACGGTGCAAACGGCAGGGGCTTTCTTGAAACTACAATACTTTCCCCTGAAGCAGGAATAATAGAGCGTGAAAAAATATCTCAGCTTGGAAACAGCTACAAGACGATACTTTTTCCAAAGCAGGCGCAGGAATTTATTTTTGAGAACATAGAGGAGATACTCAGCAAAGATGTACAAAACTAATAATAAAATGCGGTTTTGTGACAGATATTTATGTTTTCATACAATTTAGGTGGGGAAAATCAGAAAAGCTATTGAAAACCCACGAAAAAAGCAGTATAATAACAATAGTACATAAAACAACACGGGAGCTGAATGTTTTTCGGCTGAGAAAGAGCAAATTGATGTTCTGACCGCACCTGATATGGGTAATGCCAGCGTAGGAAAATAGTGTGTATATCTATGCGTGTGCCCTTTTATCAGGCATACGCATTTTTTTGTACGCAGAAAGGAATGGTATAATATGAAAAATTCAAAAACACTCACATTGGTCGAGGGTGCAGTAATGGTGGCACTGGCAACAGTGCTTAGCTTTATCAGAGTATACAAGCTCCCTTGGGGCGGCTCTATCACACTGCTCTCCATGCTTCCTATAGCCGTTTTCAGCATTAAGCATGGCGTAGCAAAGGGTCTTGGAGCGGCATTTGTTTTCTCTCTCATTCAGTTCATTCAGGGTATCACAGACGGACTTTTCGGCTGGGGACTTTCTCCTATAATGCTCGTTGCCTGCATATTCATTGACTATCTTGCAGCCTACACAGTTCTCGGTGTGGCAGGAATGTTCAGAAAGAAAGGCGCAGTGGGCTGGATAGCAGGAACGATGATAGCAGTTTTCCTGAGATTTGTTTGCCACTTCATCAGCGGCGTTGTTATCTGGAAGTCATTCGGCGCACTGTGGGACGGCTTCTCAACAGACAACAGCGTACTCTACAGCCTGCTTTACAACGGCTCATATATGCTTCCTGAAATGATATTCACAGCTATCGGTGCGTTTGCACTTTTCGAGATACCTCAGACTAGAAAGATACTTTCCACACAGGATAAATAATCACACATTGCAAAAGGCTGGCAGTCTGCGGCTGTTTTCATTCATGCAAAAAAAGGACGAACACAAAATGTTCGTCCTTTTATTTATCAGTTATAACCGCAGGCAAGACGTTTCTCAAACTCAGCCGCAGGCAGAGGCTTGTCAAATACAAAGCCCTGAACGGCATCACAGCCAACTTCTCTGAGATAGTCAAGCTGCTGCTCAGTTTCAACTCCCTCGGCGATAGTTTCCTTGCCAAGCTTTTTAACCATTTTTATAATGTAATAGAACATTATAAGATCTTTATCCTTGCCCTCATAATCCTTTTCAAGAGGAATAAAGGACTTGTCTATCTTTATTACCTGCAGATCAACGTTCTTTATCATATTGAGCGATGAAAAGCCAGTACCAAAATCGTCCATAGATGTGACGATACCATTAGCTCTCAGACCATTCACGATCTCTGTGATAAGCTCAAAATTCTGATAATCCTCGCTTTCAGTAAGCTCTATTTCTATAAGCTGGTGATCAAGCTCGTATTTGTCGATCAAGGCAACTATATTACCTATCATATTTTTTTCTTCCAGGTGCTTCCTCGAAAAATTCACTGATATCCTCAAGGGTTCAAAACCCATATCTATGCGTTTTCTCAGCCATTTGCAAACTTCTTCAAGCACATAGTAGTCAAGCTTTATTATGCTTCCGTCATTCGTAAGAAGCGGAATAAACTCCACCGGTGCTGATAACCTTCCCTTTCTATGCCAACGTACAAGGGCTTCTGCACCAAATATCTCCTTGGTTTCGATGCGTACCTTTGGCTGATAATACACCTCAAACTCACCTGCCATAAGCCCAGCCATGAAGTTTGACAGCACTCCCTGAATTTTCATCAGTTCTTGTTTTATATTTTCGGAATACTCTATTACATGACCTGCGCCAACTCGTCTTGCAGCAGCATATGCAATGCTTGCACGAGCCATTACTTCTCTTGGATATCTTATACCCACAGTTGACGAATATCCGATGGTTGCACTAAAAATAAAATCCTTTGATACTTTGCCATCGTCATACCTTATGTTCATAAAGCTGAGCATATCAATATATTCTCTGAGCGATTCGTTCTTTACAAGCATAACGAAATTATCGCCGCCAAGTCTTGCGATCATCTCACCATCTGAAAGATTTCGGTATATCGTTTTTGTATAATTACGCAAAACAACGTCGCCCTGTTCGTAATTTAATACCTTATTTACATATTTGAAGTTATGTATATTGAAAAAGATTATACTGAAATCCTCTATCCTGTTTTGCGCTATAAGCATACCAGCGTAATTTATCAAAGCGTCTAAAGTTGCTGCACCTGTTTCGATATCCGTTTTTATAACATGAGTAACAAGCTCCTGCATAACTACCCTGTTAAACTGGATAAAAACAGTGTTTGCAATTATCTCTACGATATTCCTTTGCTCGTTATCAAAGCCATTGGAATTACCAGAATAAAAGGTCACTGTTATAAAGCCGCCTTCAAACAAAGGAAAACTTGCCTCAAAAGGCTCGTTTTCCACGTCCTTCTCTCTGTCATAAAGCACCATGAGCATATCTGCTCCATCCTCACAAAGCTTTGTTGCAGGCATTTTCACTGCAAGCTCCGCTCTGACGATGTCAAGCTTGTCTGCCACAGCAGCCACAGCACTTTTCACCTTGGCACTGCATTCGTCCATATCTGCCGAATCTTCATATATCGTTCGGAAGAAAAGCATCAAATCATTATCAAAATTCATTTTTATCCCCACTAATTTTTTATTCAATGATCACGTTCAGGAAAACGTTTTCAAAAATACCTATACTTACCTTATTTCATTTTACTACTTTTTATAAAAAAAGTCAAGCAAACATAGCAAAACGCCGTCCTTTTCCGACGGCGTTTTATCGTCTTAGTAGCTATAGCTGCTCTCACCTACAAACTCCCTTGCAAGGGAATTTACAGGCACACTTTCGAGCATCACCGGCTCTATCTCCTCAAGGGCTTTTAGCATAGGCAAAAAGCGTTCAAAATCCTTATAACTCCTGCTCTCACGTCGCAGTGTATCCAAAAGATAGTTCTTATACAAGGCAGGCTCATAAGCGTGAAAAGTATCCACTGAAAACTCAGCCCTGTGCTTGTATGGCATTATATACTTGTTCTCACCAGCCTCAACGCTGTCGAACATATCTAGTGTTTCCGCTGCACTTCTGCCACGGAAAAATCCGTCCCTTATGAGTCTGCGCATAAGCCTGATATAGCAAGGATGCAGAAGCTCACCGTCTTTCAATTCAAGTCTGCTTCTTACACTGACATACATACATCTTGCATAATCCCCAGCCGCACCTGTGACCTCTGGATTAAGGGCATGGATACCCTCAAAAACAACTATGTCGTTTTTGTTTCGTCTGAGTTTTTCTCCATCACGCCTGCATTGTTCTGAAAATTCAAACTTCGGCAGAACTACCTCCTCGCCACTGTTTATCATTTCCATATGCTCATAGAGAAGCTTTCTGTCTATCCTGTCAGGAGATTCATAGTCAGGCTTGCCGTCCTCTCCTATAACAGCGGTGAAGCTGTCAGAAGGCAGAAAATAATCGTCCATAGAGATAGTGTGGGTGTGTATCCCCCTGCTGTCAAGTATTTCCTCTATTTTCAACGCTGTTGTGGTCTTGCCCGCCCCTGACGGACCTGCCAAAAGCAATATAGGCTTCTCCTTTTGATGCTCCTCGATGCTGTCTGCAATGGCAACGAGCTTTTCATTATATTTTCTGTCGCACTCTTCAACAAAAAGCTTTTCGTCACCTCTGACCTTTCTGTTTATAGCACTGACGTGTATCTTTTTCATTGTGTGGTTTGTTCCTTTCGTATGCGTCAGGCAACACCACACATAAAGCGTGCAGTGTTGCCCTGTATCTCATATTATATGTACAGCAAAAGCTAATCGTTCCACTTTGCACAGATATTATTTATGGTATCAGTGAGCTTTGCAAGATCTTTATTCGTAAGACCTGAGCTTTTGTTTACCAAAGCCGTCAGCCTGTCAAGAGCGCTGAGCAGACGCTGATAATTAGGCGACGCACCTGTCTTCTTGACTATCTTTATAGGGGTCGTGTTTTTGAACTCGCCGCTTATAAGGTCAAGTTCCGCACCGCTGTATGGTGCAAAGGCGTTAAGCCCGAAATCGTTACGCAAATGCTCCTTATACGCCTCGGCAACAGAATCCTCGCCGTGGTTGACAAAGACTTTCTTAGGCGGCTTTTCATAGCTTTTTATCCACCTGTCCAGACCATCAACGTCAGCATGACCGCTCACGCCTGGCAGCACCAGTATCTCAGCCCTGACAACGATTTCCTCGCCGAAAAGCTTTGCAGTTTTTGCACCCTCCACAAGACTTCTTCCAAGGGTATTCATAGCCTGATAGCCCACAAAAAGTATAGTGTTTTCAGGTTTCCACAAATTGTGCTTGAGGTGGTGTTTTATTCTGCCTGCCTCGCACATACCGCTTGCGGAAATTATTATCTTAGGCGTGTCGATAAAGTTTATGGCTCTTGACTCGTCACTTGTGACAGCGATATTAAGTCCGCTGAAAGTGATAGGATTTATGCCCTTGTTCACATAGGACATTGCCTCTTCATCGAAACAGGAATTTTTGTTTTTATTGAATATCTGCGTTGCCTCGATAGCAAGCGGAGAATCCACATACACAGGAAAATCCCCATGACCCGTCACCATATTCTCCGCCTTGATATGCCTTATAAAATACAGCAGTTCCTGAGTTCTGCCCACTGCAAAGGACGGTATAACAAGATTTCCTCCCCTATCAAAGGTCTTTTGAATGACCTCTGCAAGACTCTTTGCATAGTCCTTCGGCTTATCATGGCGACGGTTACCGTATGTGGACTCCATTACAACATAATCTGCCTCCGTTATATACTGCGGATCTCTGATAAGAGGCTGGTCAAGGTTTCCTATATCTCCCGAAAATACGATCTTACGTTCTTCACCGTTCTCTGTGAGCCATATCTCGACGCTTGATGAACCAAGCAAGTGACCTGCGTCGATAAAGCGTACCTTTATGCCCTCGGATATCTCCGTCACCTCACTGTATGGGTGTGGGCAAAGGCAGGCAATAGCCGCCTCTGCGTCTGCCATAGTATAGAGTGGCGACACCTCGCCAGTGCCCTTACGTTTGCCCTTTCTGCTTCTCCACTCTGCTTCAAACTCCTGAATATGCGCTGAATCTCTCAGCATTATCTCACATAAATTACAAGTGGCCTCCGTTGCGTGTATCTGTCCAGCAAAGCCGCCTGCCGCCAATAGTGGAAGCAGACCTGAATGATCTATATGAGCATGAGTCAGCAATACAAAATCTATATTTCCAGGAGGACAAGGTATCTTCGCATTTTCAAAATAGTCAACGCCCTGCTCCATTCCGAAATCCACCAGAAATCTCTTTCCGCAGGCTTCTATATATGTACAGCTTCCCGTTACCTCATGTGTTGCACCGATAAAATTAAGTTTCATTGCCCTTATCCCCTCGTTTCGTTCATATTCTGTGACAGTATCTCTATCACACTTACATTATAGCACATTCCAAGTGTGATTTCAAGCATTTTGCATAAAAATATTTGATTATCGGCAATTATTTTGTAAAGTCTGAAAGAACGTCAAGTAATAATGAGGTAAGCAACAGCATATAGATTACTACAGAAAAATTTAATGGGGTGTGAACAATGAATGGATCCGAAAAGGAACGATGTGTGCTGCTTGGAGAATATGTTGCGGCACACAGAGCCACGGTACGCTGTGCGGCAAAGGAATTTGGCATAAGCAAATCCACAGTACATAAGGATCTGACAGAACGTCTGCCGAAAATCTCTCCTCAGCTTTTCAAAAGCGTAAAAGAGGTCCTTGAGGAAAACAAACGTGAAAGACATATAAGAGGCGGAATAGCGACCAAGCATAAATATGAACAGCAGTTCAAAAAGGCTGTAAAATAACAGGCGTAAAAAGCTAGTATTTTTAAATTTACAATTTGATCTTACAACAAAAGACTGCATTACGACCATTTTCAGGTCGATATGCAGTCTTTTGCTTTTACTTATTCTGTATATTATTATAATTCAATTAAATGATGCCTTATATTCATTTCCCCACTTCTCCATAGCGTCTAAAATAGGACGCATGGTCTCGCCAAGGTCGCTTAGCGAATACTCTACTCTCGGCGGCACTTCTGCATAAACAGTGCGAACGATTATCCCGTCTGATTCCATTGCACGGAGATTTTCCGTAAGCACCTTCTGACTTATACCTGTCAGTGACTTTTGAAGCTCATTAAACCGCCATGGACGCATACGCAAATTGCGCAGGATAAGCAGTTTCCACTTGTTGCCGATAAGCTGCACAGTTGTTGCTATAGGACATTCAGGCAGATCTTCTTTTCTCAGCATATTATCACCTCAATTGTTTCATTTAGAATGTTACATTCATTATAGCATATTACAAGCCCAAAAGCAACATTAGTTTTATTCATATAATGTTTACAATTTTGTTTTTACATAAAAACAGCGTTTTTGCGCAAAACTTACTTTTTGGTAACTACCTTACAAAAAAGTGCGTACTTTTCAAGGTAAAAACTTTGTGATATGATAAAGTCAAGGAAAGAGATCAAGCGCTTGTTCTTCCGAAAGTCAAATCCAAACGCAAAACTTTAGGAGGAATATATTATGAACAAAAATACATTTACATCTGTTAAGCTCGCAAAAGGCGAAGTGAACGTTTACGATTTCGGTGGCATAAAGCTTCACGCTTACAAGACCAACGATTTTATCGACAACGAAGTTTTTATCGTCGAGAAAAACGGCAAGGCTGTCGTTATCGAGTCACCTTGCTTCTTTGACAACAATACCGAGCTTGCAGACTATCTCAAGGACGTTGAGGTAGAAGGTATGCTGGTGGCATATCACGGCGCAGGCGCAACGTTCCTGCCTGACGTGCCTAAGTATGCAACACAGAACGCTGTGGAATATTCAGAAAACGGTGGTGGAAAGGCTCTTATCAACAACTTCACAGGCGCATTCGGCGATATTTTCGACAAGTCAGTTCACAAGATAACGAACGTTATCGGCGAGGGCAAGATCGCTATCGGCGGCATTGATTTTGTTATCAAGCAGACTTCTGAGGCATTTGACGTTGAGATACCTGAGATAAATGCAGTTTACACTCATATGCTCGGTCACGATTGCCACTCTATCGTTGCAGGGGCAGGTCACGCTGACGCAATAATTGCACAGCTTCGTGACTATATTGCAAAGGGCTATGACCTTATACTCACTTCCCACTACACACCTGAGGATCTTAAAGACGCTCAGACAAAGATAGACTATCTTGAAAACCTTAAATCCATTGCTGCAAACTGCACAAGCGCAGAAAGCTTCAAGGCAGAAGTCGAGAAGCAGTATCCAAACTACAGCGGCGGAAATTATCTTGACATGACAGCAGGGTTTTTCTTTAAATAACATACCTTATAGAAAATCAAAAGACTGCACATCGTCCCTGAATGGGTCGAGATGCAGTCCTTTTTATGTTATCAGAATTTTCTTGCTTCCGCCCTCTTAGAAATAAGATCTTTCCATGCAGAGGGGTGGAAAAGTATCAGCAGAGGGAAAAGCTCCAATCTGCCTGCAAGCATATCGAACATGAAAACGAACTTTGAAAAAACAGAGAAGTTTGAAAAGTTGCCTGTTGGACCTACCTCCGCAAGACCAGGTCCCATGTTATTGATGGTTGTCAGCACAGCAGTAAAGTTAGTTACAAGATCCTTACCATCAAATGCCACCATAAAAACTGATGAAGCAAAAATTATCACGAATGTTACGATATAAACATTTATAGAACGCACTATCTCATGCTCAACAGGTTTGCCGTCAAGGTTTACCTTTCGTATGCTCTTTGGGTGTATATATGAGTGAAGCTCCTTTATCATTGTCTTGAAAAGCACGATCACTCTTGATACCTTTATACCTCCGCCCGTACTGCCTGCGCAAGCTCCTATGAACATTATAAGTACAAGCACCGTCCGGCATATCTGAGGCCACAGATTAAAGTCAGTGCTTGAAAAGCCCGTACTTGTAATGAGCGACGCCACCTGAAATACTGATTTTGTAAGTGCGTCAAAAATGCTAACACAGCGGTCGAGGATATTTGCGAATATTATAGCTGTGGCAATGAGGATTATAGCAAAATAGCACCGTACTTCCTCCATTTTGAATGCCTTTTTAAAGTGCCTGTATATAATATAATAGTATGCGTTAAAATTCACGCCAAACAGTATCATGAAAATGGCAACCACCCACTGCAAATATGGCGAATAGCTTCCTATGCTGTCGTTCTTGACTCCAAAACCACCCGTGCCTGCCGTTCCAACGGCTGTACAAATGCTGTCAAACACAGGCATTTTGCCGATAATAAGGAAAATAAATTCCAATATGGTCATGCCAAAATAGATTATATAAAGTATTCTTGCGGTATATTTCATCTTTGGAACAAGCTTGCCGACTGATGGTCCAGGGCTTTCCGCCCTCATAAGATTTATATTTGAACCACCGCTCAGCGGTATGATAGCAAGCAGGAACACCAAAACTCCCATACCGCCTATCCAGTGCGTGAAGCTTCGCCAAAAAAGTGCAGTATGAGAAAGCGCCTCAACATTGGTAAGGATCGAAGCACCGGTTGTTGTAAATCCGGAAACTGTTTCAAACATAGCATCCGTGAAGCTTGGTATCTCTCCGCTTATCCAAAAAGGCATACACCCAACAAGGCTCATAACTATCCAGCTCAAAGATGTTGCTATACAACCCTCTTTGAGATAAAACACATAGTTTTTAGGCTTTTTCCAAGCCATTACCACACCAATAGCAAGGCACACAATGGCTGTTCCAAGATAATAAAGTCCCACGCCTTCCCCGTAAACCAGAGACACTATGCAAGGCAGCAGCAAAAAGCAGGCTTCCATTCGCATAACGTTTCCTAAAATATATCGAATGATCGAGCTGTTCATATTTCCTCCGCTATTTCAGAATATCAGTGATATCGTTAAATCCCGTATGAGTAGTGACGACCATTACAGTGTCGCCCCTCTCTATAGTATCCTGACCGCTCGGGATAATGATCTTGCCGTTTCGGTTTATGAACGCCACCAGCAAATGTCTTTTTAAATCAAGAGCCTGAAGCGGTGTACCTGTTACCTCTGACTCCTGATCCACCTTGAACTCGATAGCTTCTACTCTATGATCGAACAAATGATAGAGCGTTTCGATATTGCTATCTCCCGATTCGTTCTTCGCACGGACGTAGGCTATTATCGCCTCAGAGGTGATATATCTTGGATATACTACGCTTCCAAGGTCCAGTCTGCTTATAACGTCCTTGAAGTTTATCCTGTTTATCTTTGTGATAGTCTTAGCATTTGACACCTGTCTGGCATGAAGAGTGAGCAAGATATTTTCTTCGTCTATTCCTGTGAGAGCCACAAATGACTCTGCATACTCTATGCCCTCTTCCTTCAGAAGTTCCTCGTCAGTGCCATCACCGTTTATTATTATCGCCTTTGGCAAAAGCACGCTGAGATCCTCACAGCGCTGTCTGTCATTCTCGATTATCTTGACGTTGATCCCCATGCCAATAAGACGTTTTGCAAGATAATAAGCCGCCTTGCCACCGCCTATTATCATTGTGTTCTTCACCTGATTTGTCTTCACACTGAGATCCTCAAAGAACGTTCTTGAAAAATTTCTTTGGGTGCAAAATGAGATAACATCATTCTTTTTCATTGTGAAATCGCCAGATGGAATATATATTTCCCCTTCTCTCTCAACAGCGCATATAAGCAGGCTTGTTGCCGTTTTACGGCTAAGCTCAGCGATCGTAGTGCCGACAAGAGGATTGCCCTCAGGTATCTTATACTTTATAAGCTCCGCCTGACCATTTGCAAAGGTGTTTACCTCAAGAGCTGTTGGCAGACAAAGTATTCTTGACGCTTCTCTTGAAGCCTCAAGCTCAGGATTTATGACCATTGCAAGACCAAGCTTCTCTCTTAGATAGACTATCTCCTTGCTGTAATCAGGTGTTCTTACTCTTGCTATAGCCGAACACTTTGCTACTCTCTTGGCAAGTGTACAACAAAGCAGGTTAAGCTCATCAGACTCTGTGACAGCAATTATAAGGTCGGCGTTCTCTATGCCGGCGTCCTGCTGAACGCTAAAGCTTGCGCCGTTTCCTACGATGCCCATAATGTCATAAAGACTACTGAGTTCCTGTATCTTTTTTGCATTCTTGTCAACTATCGTGATATCGTGACCCTCTTTCACAAGCTGTTCAACAAGGGTCGTGCCTACTTTTCCGCAGCCCACAATGATAATATTCAAACCGCCTGCAGGCTTCTTTTGTTTACTCATATTTTTCCTCCCACCGAATGACATACTGCCATTCACAGCAGTTCTCTGCACTTCTTCTCTTCATTAAGCAGAGCCTATTTATAAAAGCGTATAATTCCATATCATATAATGTATCACTATGCTGTTAATAATATGTTAAAGTATAGTAAAGATATTAATAAAATTTACGACGATTGCCTAACTCATTTTTCCAAATTAGCGATTTTCAAAAAAAGTTATAAAAAAACACAAAAAACTGTGCCGCCGATACATACCGACAGCACAGCTCAATTAAGAAAGAATGATTTGGAAGAATTACTCTACATTTTTGAGTGCCTCATCAAGAGGTACTTTCTTTACACGTCTTGTAAGGATAAATGCTATTACCGCATATGAAATGATACCGAGCAACGGCACTTCAACAAATATTTTTGCTGGCACATAATATGGCATCCAGCCTGAATACTGAGCGAAAGCAACTTTGAATATATACTTCAAAGTGACATTTACTATAGGAACAGTCAGCAGCATTGAGGCTATAACGACTATGGTCGTAGTCGTTATATAAAGGCTGTTTATTTCCCTGTTGTTGTAACCCAGTATCTTTGTCATAGAAATAGACTGGCTGTTCTTTTCTATTATGACCTTTGAAAGAAGATAAACAATTAGCATGAACATTATAACACCCGCTGTCGCAAACATACTTATCATAGAACCCATAGACAGTATGAGCTGTCGTGATGTTTTTGTCAGGTCGTCTTTCGTTATAGTTGTCGCAATATACAGATCGTCTATATCCTTTATCTTTGTATTGGAGAAATAACCGTTAAAATACCCGTCCTCAAGTTCAAAGGTCTTTATGAAGTCGCTGTCTGTCAGATAAACTGCTATAGTTGCAGGATCGTCATAGATACCCTCTACCTTAAAATTGTATTTTTTATCTCCGTAAGACTCTTTCAGCGTCACTTCATCGCCGACCTCTATGTTATACTTCTGAGAATAACCATCAGAGATAAACGCTCCGCCGTCTTTTATATCTGCATGAACGAACTTGCTGTTTTCTTTAACTCCGTAAATAGTTGCCGTTTCCTCTTTGAGCTTGTCATCGACAGTTTTAAGAGAGCCTGAACAGTATTTCTCTACGCCCTCTGTTTTAGTTTCAACAGGCATTTTCAGCACATACTGATATTTGCTTATCATATTATCTTCTATTATATCCTGATAATGAAGAAGCATAGGCTTCATGCCAAGGCCAAAGAAGATGATAACATTAGCAAAAAGAATGCCAACAAACACTGTAATATAGTTAGGAATGTTCTGGAAGATGACTCTAAGTCTGAAACGCTTTAATATGCCTATCCTTGTGTTGAGCTTAAAAGCCTTTTTCTTCTGACGCTTTTTAAGATCACGCCTTAAAAATTTAAGCGGTGAAAGACTTAGTTTATTTACAAGCATTACAAGGTTTATTACGAAAAGTATTATGAGAGGAACTACTGTCGTCTTTATAAACGCATCTGCGTTCCAGATCGTCTTGTATGTTGGCAGACTGTAGCTTCCATAGTACGCTTTGACCGCAAAATCCTTAAAGCAGGTGTAACCAAGTATGTTGCCTACAATGGCAGATACAAGCACGACTATCATAGGCGTTGCAAGATAATGTCTAACAAGCTCGCCCTTTGTGTAGCCTGAGGCTCTGAGCGTACCTATAACGTTTGCTTCTTTTGCAATAGTGTTTCCCGTTGTTATAGCAAAAACAAATGCGATTATGACCATAACAAGATAAAGAAAAACTGTTATCATTGTGTTATCGCCCTTAATATCGTCGCCTGTAAAATGTATCGCCTGATTTGAGTATTCCGGAATAAACTGAGTGAGCATTGAGATTCCATTTATATGCTTCATGACCTTCTCAGCCATATCCTGAGCTTCCTCATCTTCTGCCGGGGTTTTATCATATTTCCATGAGTAGCTGTAATGAAGATCAGCCTCACCATAATCGTCAAAAAGCGTATCGGTAACGATAGCTACACCGAACTTCAAAGCGTCAAACATCATATCAGACGGATTAGAATACAGTGCGCTGTAATCTGAAAGTGCAACAAGACCTGTTATCTTAAGCTTCTTGCCGCCGACCGTCAGGCTGTCGCCAACTTTAAGTTTATTATTGTCAGCATACATTCTGTCAATAGCGATCTCGTCATCAGCAGAAGGAAGCTCACCGTCCATTATACATATCTTGTCGATATCCTTACGATTTTTGAAAAGCCTGATAGTGCTGTCAACTTCTTTTGTTTCTTTGTCAAGATAAAAATTTTCATATACCTTTATCTTCTCCTCACCGTTCTCTATCTTTTTGACAGCATCATCATCGGCTTTTTGAAGAAGCTCAAAATTTCCGCTTTCGATATTGTATTTCTCAAAGCTTTCGTCATAAGCAACAGACATACTGCCTGCCGCAACAAGAAAGCCTGATACTATGCCTATCATCATTGTGATGAACAAAAACAGAACGATGTATTTTCCTATTTCGCCCTTAAGCTCTCTGGGCAAACGCTTGATAAGAGGGTTTTTCATGATGACCCTCCTTACCAATCAAGCTCTGCGGCTGTGAGCTTAGTTTCATTAAGATAATTCTTTCTTATCATACCATCTCTGAGCTTTACAACTCTGTCAGCCATTTGCTTGATAGCGTCATTATGTGTTACCATTATGATAGTGTTGCCATACTTCTTGTTTACGTCCTCTATAAGCTGTAATATCTCCTTGGAGGTATTGTAGTCAAGCGCACCTGTGGGCTCGTCGCAGAGCAGGATATCAGGGTTCTTGACGATGGCTCTGCCAATAGCAGTTCTCTGCTGCTGACCTCCAGAAAGCTGATTAGGAAGCTTGTGACGATGTTCGTAAAGCCCAAGGGTTTTAAGCAGGTCGTCAACGTCAAGAGGGTTGTCGCTAAGATATGCGCCTACCTCGATATTCTCCTTGATATTCAGGTTAGGTATAAGGTTGTACATCTGGAAGATATAACCCAAGTGCTTTCTTCTGTAAAGGGTCAATGCCTTTTCGTTCATGTCGGCTGTTTTTTCGCCGTTTATTGAGATATACCCCTCGTCAGCGGCGTCAATTCCTCCTATAATGTTCAGAAGTGTTGATTTACCTGAGCCTGACGGTCCGAGAAGCACGCAGAACTCTCCTTTTTCTATTTCGATATCAATGCCCTTAAGCACTTCAACCCTGCTCTCGCCCTCGCCAAAATGCTTTTTTATGTTCTTTATTTCAAGAAACACATTCATTCCCCTTTCCAACTATTTATTTTAATAATGTATCTTTGCCGTTTTTAACGTCATATTATACATATTTGTATGCCATAACTTACTTCACATTGTGGTTATTTGCAACTAACCGATATATCTGATAAATCCCGCCGAAAAAGGCGGGATCTAACGATATAAATATTACTGATTTAGCCGTTTGTCGTGCTTTGCAAAGCAAAGCTTACAAGCTTGTCGAGAGCGTCCTCAGATATCTGAGAAACAATAGCCACGGAGTCATTCTCGGCATTTTTTCTCTCAACGCCCACACGGTTTTCAAGAAAATCCTGAAGTATCACACTTGGAGTATAAAGCTCATTAGCTGCCTTTATGCCCTCAGATGTCAGTGTGATCTCACGGTAAGGCTCTTTGATTATATAGCCCTCGTCTATAAGCTTCTGAGTCATCTTGACGGTGCTTGCCTTTGTCACGCCCAGAACAGAAGCTACCTCTGTGGACTTGACAGGTCTGCCGTTCTGACCCAGTCTGTATATGGCAAATAAATACCTTTTCTGTGATTTAGTCAGCATTCAGATGACCTCCCCGAAGTTTATTACTGTTTTATCGTGATCTGTGACAGCGAGAAGAATTTGGACAACAGCCGCAGCTGCCTCCACAGGAGCTTTTGCCCTGCTTTTTGTCTTTTACTAGTTTGTAAATGATAGCTGCCACGATAACAGCAAGTATAACTGCAATCAGAATCGTACCGCCTACTGTGTCCATAATTATCCTCCCAACTGTTTATGCAAGATCAGTGATGATGAAATTTTCTTTTATTAAGCCTTAGCTCCTACCTTGACTTCCTTTTCAAGCTTTGTGCTTTCCTTATAAGGTCTAACGAGCATATAGATGATAAGGGCGATAAGAGCTATTGCAAAGATAAGACCGATAACATTTACCTTACCTGTGAAAAGACCGCCAAGCTGATTTACGATAAGAGCGATAACATAAGCGAAACCACACTCATAGCCAATAGCGAACCAGAACCACTTTCTGCTGTTCATTTCACGCTTGATAGCTCCCATTGCTGCAAAGCAAGGTGCGCAGAGAAGGTTGAAGATAAGGAATGACATACCTGTGATGCCAGTGAATGCAGCACCGATAGCAGAGTAAACTGAACCATCTCCGCCGCCGTAAAGGATACCCATTGTACCAACGATGTTCTCCTTAGCAACAAGACCTGTAACAGCTGCAACAGTTGCCTGCCAGTTGCCCCAGCCAAGAGGTGCGAAGATCCAGCAGATAGCCTTACCAATGTGAGCCAAGATACTGTATTCCATCTGGTCTTCTGTGAGCATACCGAACGAACCGTCTACCCAGCCGAAGTATGAAGTGAACCATACGAAGATAGTTGACAGTGTAATGATCGTACCAGCCTTCTTGATGAATGACCAGCCACGCTCCCACATTGATCTGAGTACGTTGCCTACTGTAGGGATATGGTAAGCAGGAAGTTCCATTACGAATGGTGCAGGATCTCCTGCGAACATCTTTGTCTTTTTCAGCATGATACCTGAAATAATGATAGCTGCGATACCGATGAAGTATGCGCCTGTTGCTACCCAAGCAGAACCGCCGAAGATAGCGCCTGCGATCATTGCAATAAATGGCGTCTTAGCTCCGCAAGGAATAAATGTTGTTGTCATGACAGTCATACGTCTGTCGCGCTCGTTCTCGATAGTTCTTGAAGCCATGATACCAGGGATACCGCAACCTGTACCAATAAGGATCGGAATAAATGACTTTCCTGAAAGACCGAACTTTCTGAATATCCTGTCCATTACGAATGCGATACGAGCCATGTAACCGCAAGCCTCAAGGATAGCAAGGAGAATGAAGAGTACGAGCATCTGTGGTACAAATCCAAGAACCGCACCAACACCGGCAACGATACCGTCAAGGATAAGACCCTTGAGCCAATCTGCGCAGTTTACTGCGTCAAGACCGCTTTCGATAAGTACAGGGATACCTGGTACCCATACGCCGTAATCAGCTGGGTCTGGATCAGCGAAGCTGTATTTCTCAGCGGCTGCAACTGCAGCTTTCAGATCAGCATACTTAGCTGTTTTTGTTGTTTCTTCAAGTGTTTCCTCGTCCTCTACTGTATAATCAGCAGTTGCGGACTTATCTACTGTAGCAAGCAGGTTGTCTGCTGTTGTCTTTGCAGCGGCAGCATCAAAGTCATCAGCCTCGTTGTCGATAGCCTCGCCGCCCTGCTGCTCGATAAATGCGTTGATTATGTCAAGCGAGCTGCCATATTCGTCAGCAGCGTCCTCAGCGTCAGATGAACCGATACCGAACAGATGCCAACCGTCACCAAAGAGTCCGTCGTTTGCCCAGTCAGTTGCGGCTGAACCTACTGTTACCATTGAGATATAGTAAACAAGGAACATAACCACCGCAAAGATAGGAAGACCGAGCCAACGGTTCGTTACGATCTTATCTATCTTATCTGATGTTGTAAGACCGCCCTGATTTTTCTTTTTATAGCAATCCTTGATTATTGACGCTATGTAAATGTATCTCTCGTTTGTTATGATACTCTCCGAGTCGTCGTCCATTTCTTTTTCAGCAGCGCAGATATCCTTTTCGATATGAGCCTTTACCTGCTCAGACATACCGAGCTGTTCAATGACCTTCTCATCTCTCTCGAATATCTTTATAGCGTACCATCTCTGCTGTTCTTCAGCAACATCATGGAGAAATGCTTCCTCAATATGAGCAATAGCGTGTTCAACAACGCCGTTGAATGAATGCTGAGGTACCATTGGAACTTTTGACTCAGCAGCCTTTACTGCAAGCTCAGCAGCTTCCTTGATACCGGTTCCTTTAAGAGCGGATATCTCGCAGACCTGACAGCCAAGCTCCTTAGCAAGCTGATCTGTATTGATCTTGTCGCCATTCTTTTTAACAACGTCCATCATGTTGATAGCAACAACAACAGGGATACCAAGCTCAACGAGCTGTGTTGTAAGATAAAGGTTTCTTTCGAGGTTAGTTCCGTCGATGATATTGAGGATAGCGTCCGGACGCTCGCTTATAAGATAGTTTCTTGCAACTACTTCCTCAAGTGTATAAGGTGAAAGAGAATAGATACCAGGAAGGTCCATGATAACTACGTCCTTATGACCTTTGAGCTTACCCTCTTTCTTTTCAACTGTTACGCCCGGCCAGTTACCTACGAACTGGTTTGAACCTGTAAGAGCGTTGAAAAGAGTTGTTTTACCGCAGTTAGGGTTACCTGCGAGAGCAATTTTGATCTCCATACAATTCGATCCTTTCAGAATTTCGACACTCTGATATATCCTCATCTTCTAAGTACACATCAGCTCTGCCGATGAAATTTTTTGCTGTTTGCCTGAACTATGTATCAGACCGTTTCGATCATCTCAGCGTCAGCCTTTCTGAGCGAAAGCTCATAGCCTCTGACTGTTACTTCAATAGGGTCACCCAAAGGCGCAACCTTTCTTACATGGACTTCAACACCCTTTGTGATGCCCATATCCATGATCCTTCTCTTTACAGCACCAGTGCCGTTGAGCTTCTTCACGGTAACTGTTGAACCGATCTTAGCTTCTTTCAATGTTGCCATAACCTGTTCCTCCTAACTATACAAAATATCTTCAAACATATTTATCATGGCTTGACCGCCAAATGTTTCCTATACCATTATCTTCGCAGCCATTTCCTTTGAAACAGCTACTCTTGATTCTTTGACCTTAACGATAACGTTTCCTCCGATAGTGCTTACTACCGTTACCGTTCCACCTGCGACAAAACCCAGATTTTCAAGAAACTTTCTTGTTTCAGGTTTTCCGCCTACTTTCTTTATCATGTTTTCTTCCCCTACGTTTGCAAATGTCAGCGGCATCATTCAGACCCTCCTGTTCTTTTGTCAGTATCAAAAGTTAGATTAGTCTAACTTTTAGGCTTATTAAAAGGGTTAGCATTTTCTAACCCGTAATATAGTTTAGCACGGCTAACCGAATTTGTCAAGACTAAATGTGCCGTTTTTTCAATTTTGTAAGCTTGCACAAAATCATAAGTTAGTTAAACATAACTTTAGTTAGTTTTCAATAACTTAATCACTGCACAAACGCAGACAGAAAAGCAAAACTGCCTTTTTCCGCCTGCGTTTGCAGTTTACATTATTACATTAGAGATATATGCTTACTTAGCAAGAGCCTCGCCCAAAGCCTTGCAGCTTGCGAGAGCGTCGTCGTCAGGAGTTTCGTTTACAATAAGTCCCTCGCCATTTACAAGTGTTGCACCGTCGCCCGTAACTCTGTCCTGCCACTGACGCATCCACTCGCCGTCACCCCAGCCGTACGAGCCGAAGAGTGCTACCTTTTTGCCTGAGAGCTTGCCCTCGATACCTGCGAAAAATGGCTCGAACTCACTGTCCTCAAGCTCCTCTGCACCCATTGCAGGGCATCCAAGAGCTATTGCGTCATAATCCTCAACATTGCCGCTGAACTCAGAAACTGCGAAGCACTCTGCGCCTGCACCCTCTGCAACTGCCTTTGCCATAGCCTCTGTGTTGCCTGTACCGCTCCAATAAATTACTGCTGTTTTCATTATGATTACCTCCTAAGAAATTTTCAGGGCTTGGTAAATGCTTTCGCCCTGAGCAAGTTTATTACACAGATAATTTCTGCACTTGTCATAATTGCTGAAAATTCGTCTTGCTCTGTTTTCGTCAGAGTAGACTTTCCAATATCCGCAGAGAAGATAGTTTCTTCCCTTGTTCTGTATGAACCCTGTAACATCATCAACAGGATAGCCAAGAAACAAACCTATCTCATGAGGAAAATCCTCACTTGCGGATATTCTTCCAGACAGCCTTTCAAGCTGCTGTTCAAGGGTCATACGGCTGTCATAGCCAAAGCTTTCAAGAAGCTTTCTTACTCTGTTGTCTGCAAGTCTGTCAGACAAAAGCTTTTCGTTATAGAGAAAAAGCAGCTTTCTGCTTTTGCACTCGCAAAGCACTGTTAGCTTCATGCCCTTTGTATATGCCCTGCTGTTAAAAAGCTCGACATTCTTTTCAAGCCCGTCCTTGTTCTTTTCCATTGACATAAGACAGGCAGGCTTTATTCCAAGCATTGCAGGGGCAAGATGATAAGCCATGCTTTTTTCAAAATTTCTCAGCTCAGACTGTGACATAGTCCCTCCTTTGGTTAGAAATTCCTAACCTATACATATAGATCTATGCGTTTACAACGCCTTTAGTACAATATTTTTCAAGCACGTTCTTCAAAGCCGAACAGCTTGATGAATGGCATATAGCCACGGGAAAATCAAGTTTGCTTGCTCTTTGGTTAAGACCATTGAGCATTTTATGTGACACTGTATCAGTAAACACCACTGCCAGATCAGGACTTCCTATCTTCTTATCAAAACCTGTAGGATATTTGATAAACACCTTAGCCTTGCAATCATATGATTTGCATATATCCTTATAGCGTGTTGCCATACGGTCATTTCCGCCTACTATTATAACGCTCATACTTTTCTTAACTCCTCCTTTTCATTAATTTAGGTTAGTATTTACTAACCATATTCATATTAGCATAAACTAACCCCGTTTGTCAAGGGAAACTTATGTCAGAAGTATAAACTTTTCATATGATAAAATATTCACGGCAAAAGCGAAGATACTATATATAATATGCGTTACATATCGCAGATTATGTTTGGTATTGTTTTGCAAAAAAACGGCGAGGTGTCAAAAGACACAACGCCGTATAAAAACAAATATTATTTGCCTAAAAGCTCTGCGAATTGTTTCATGAATGCCTCGCACACGGCCTTGCCACCCTCGCCGTTCGGGTGTCCGCCATAAAGCGCACCTGCTGGGTTTTCAGGTGTTGAAAGCTGTGCCGCAAAGTCAAAATACTCTGCGCCGTATTTGTCAGCCGTCTGCTTTTCAGTATCGTTAAGTGCGGTTCTCACCGCTTCGTGTTCCTCGTCATAATCCTGTGGAGGAGCATTGAAAAGTATGGTCTTGCAGTCTGCCGCCTGAGATTGTTCAAGGATAGTGCTTATATAGCCGTTCACCTCGTCAGCATTGTTTCCGCCATCTCCACCGTATTCGCCTGAAACTATGTCGTTCGTTCCGAAAGCAACTATCATGATGTCACTGTTGAGCGCTCTTCCGAGCCAATTGCCTTTCTGTGAGCAATCGCTCGCTCTCGCCCAGCCAAGACCGCAGTTCCAGAAAGCATAATCAGAACCAAGCTCTTTTGCAATGCGTGCCGCCCAGAACTCATACGCCACGAAGTCTGTCATACAGCCCTGTGTGATAGAGTCGCCGATAGCCGTAACACGATATTTCACATCACGCTTTGCTCCTATAAGAAGCGGCAGTGGCACATCGTCACAATAAGTGAAATCGCTGCCGTTTTTCGATGATGTGGTAGACGTGAGGTTTGACATCTTGTTGCATGGAATATCTCTTCCCGTCACCGTCCATTCCCACACGAGATAATGATCCTCAGGGATATTCAGTGTAACAGGGTCGCTCCAAAAAGTTTCCGCAGGTGCGACTTTCTTTGAGCCTGCATCATCAAATGTTACCTCAGTGCGTGAGGTTATCTCGTCATCCGGACCTGTTCCGCCGTCACAGACATAAGCCGAGGAAATCTCATACTCTCCGCCCTCTTTGCCTGCAAAAGCCTGCTTTCCGTCAGCGTTGTATGTAGAATCCACAGTATTTGAAAAATAGAAAGCGTATTCAAGCTCTCCGTATTCCTCCAGTGGAAAATATGCTCTGTATGTTACCTCGTTAGCTTTCTTTACCACAAAATTGTTTCCCGTGGCAACGTAAGTGTTCGACACATATGTATCGAACTTATCATCAGCTATCTTACAGCTTTCCACCGCAGGCTTTTCATCAGCCTTTGAGCTTGACTTATCAGCCACGCTGCTGTCAGAATTTTGACCGCAAGCTGCCGCAGACAGTGACAAAGCCGCTGCCATTATAAGTGATATTACCTTTTTCATCTATGTTTTTCCTTTATTAAAGACTATTAGTCCATAGCAGCCTTTATTGCAGCCATAAGCTCATCATATGTTTCATAAGCAGGAAGCTCAGGATATTCAGCCTTTATGCTGTCGGTACTTCTGAAAAGGAAGCCTGCCTTGCTCGCCTGTATCATGCCAAGGTCATTGTGGCTGTCACCGCTTGCGATAGTTTCAAAGCCGATAGACTGGAGAGCCTTTACAGTTGTAAGCTTTGACTTTTCACATCTCATCTTGAAGCCTGTGATCTCGCCGTTGTCAGCAACTTCAAGAGTGTTGCAGAAGATAGTAGGATAACCAAGCTTCTTCATAAGAGGACCTGCAAACTGTGAGAAAGTATCGCTGATGATTATTACCTGTGTGAAGCTTCTCAGCTCGTCAAGAAACTCCTTTGCGCCTGGCATTGGGTCGATAGTTGCGATAGTATCCTGGATCTCTTTCAGACCAAGACCATGCTCCTTAAGAATGTTGATACGGTATTTCATAAGCTTGTCATAGTCAGGCTCATCTCTTGTTGTTCTTTTAAGCTCAGGGATACCTGTAGCCTCAGCAAAAGCTATCCATATCTCAGGAACGAGAACTCCCTCAAGGTCAAGACAAGTGATATACATACTCATAATTATTTCCTCCTTAGAAATATACAAAAAAATTCGTAATTTGATTATACCATACTTTTTATAATAATACAAGAGTTTTGCTTTAAATCATTAAGGCAAAAATAATACAAAAAATCGTTGCCAATTGTAAAATTTCGCTGTTACCCCTTTCTGATACTTGACAATTTGTGTTATATATGTTATAACTAATACACATACTAATTTATGAATCATTATTAATAAACAATGAAAAGAGGTGATACATATTTCTACAAGAAAAGACGGTATCGAAACGAAAAAAAAGATACTCACTGTATGCGTCCAACTTTTTCTGGAACAGGGGTATAAACAGACAACTATCTCACAGATAGTGAAAAAAGCTGGCGTTGCAAGAGGAAGCTTTCAGAACTTATTCTCCACAAAAGACGCTATTCTAATGGAACTTGTGGGCACGATGTTCAGCGGACAATTTGGAGTGGCAAAGAACATTGTTGGTGATAATATGTCGCCGATATACACATATGCGGTGGAAACTGCCATACAGATAACCCTCACTGAGCTGAATGAAAATCTCCGAGAGATCTACATTGAAGCTTATACTATGCCTGAAACGGCTGAGTATATCTATGTCCACACTACGGCGGAACTGAAACAGATATTCGGCTCGAATTTTCCGGGCTATACCGAGAGCGATTTCTATGAAATGGAAATCGGAACATCAGGAATAATGCGCAACTATATGGCAAGAAAATGCGATATTCATTTTTCTCTTGACCACAAGCTTAGACGTTTTCTGACGGCGGCAATGCGGGTGTATAAAGTACCGGAGGAAGAACAGGCAAAAGTGCTTGCATTTATCAGATCGCTTGATATTAGAGCTATCGCCACAGAGGTCATGTATAAGCTGTTTGCAATGCTGGAAATGACATTCGATTTTAAACTTTCAAAAGATGATGAAGAGGGGGAAACAAGATGAAAAAACGGTTATTGAGCATCATACTTACTCTATGTATGGTAATGTCCATTACACCATTGAACGCATTTGCGGTCACAGAATATGGCATATGGATAGGCGACGAACAGGTAACATCTGATAAAACATGGAGCAAACAGGGCTGGAAATACGATATACAAAGCAAGACCCTGACGCTTCTTGGCTACAATATGGCGACTATAGGCAAACGCATAAACGGCAACAGCGAAAGACCCAGCCGATTTGGTCTTATATACGTTGAAGGCGAACAAGATCTGAACATAAAGCTTGTCGGCAGCATTGATCTTGGCGACAGCCCATTTTCAAGCCAAGCCGCAACCAAATACAATGAGAGCTACAGCGGAATTTACGCTCCTGACAGTAATATCACTATCATTGGCGACGGAACATTTTCAGCAGTAACACATGACGCAGCAATATACTGCTCAAATCTTACTATCGGCGACGGAACTGAACAAAATGCTACTAATGTATCGTGCGAAAGCTTCGGCGCTTGCATTATCGTAAAGTATAATATGATAGTTAATGACTACAGTACTGTCTGGGCTTGCGCAAACGGACCAACTGTGGGCATGAACGGCATTTATGTCGAGGGGTCGCTTTATGTAAACGGCACTAATACCACCGTAGAGGGTCGTGCTACATACAGACCTGTTAAGGGAGAGTGCACCAATTACACACACTACAGACCAAAAAATCTCACTTCAGGCGGATATTTCAACAATGCAGGTTCAACTATTGCAGGAATAATGGTATATGGAATTTTGACAGTTGACGGCAGTAAGGTCGAAGGTAACGTCTTTAAAGAGATATACAAACCACAAGAGTATGATTCAGAATACACCTCAGGCCTTGAAGCAGGCGGTATCGTAATAAAGAACAACGCCACAGTAGAAGGCAGAAACATTAATCCGTCCACGCCGGGATTCATGGAATATGGCGTACAAGTTCACCATTACGCCATAAAATTTTTAGGAAAAGGACGTGTCCGTGCCGGAACAGAGTATGTGGATTATGAAAGCGTCAATCGTGGTTTCCGTAAATCAGGCGGCAACGAAATAACAGTTTCGGGACGGCTGAAACTCTATGAAAGCCATACTTGTCCCGCTGACTTCAAGAAGTTTGCGCAGTATGGCTTCGGAGGGTATACAGAATATTATACAGAAAACATGGATGACATCTATATAAAAGATGATAATGGCCGTGGTAAAATGTCATATTTCAAGGATATGCATGATTATGAAACATTTAATTTAGCAAGCGGAATAGATCTAAAAGATATATATGAAATGGATCTGGACACCAAAGTTCCATTTGATGTAAACATACTTTCAGGCGATATCAAAATGAACATAGATATCAAAAGCGGTTTTGAGCTTCCGAAGATCATTGTCTATGACGGCGCAACTTTAAAATTAAAGACCTCCCCTGATAAAACATATAATTTCACTTATCCTATCGAGCTGAAAGGCGGCACGATAGAATTTACAAACAGTGCGATCGTGCGAGGACTTAACATTGTAGGAGAGGGCAAGGTCATCATTGATAGCGGAAACTACTCTGGAACGCTTGGTGACAACGTAATCTTGCAGATATCAGGCGGAAGCGCTGACTTCAATGACAACGGCAAGGCTGTGGACGCAAAAGGAAACTCGGTACACAAGTACACCTATGTTGCAAGGGGTGCAGATGGCAATGAGTTTATAGGCAGTGCTAACACACGTCAGCCGCCATATGACGATTTTTATGGCTATAACCGCTCAGAAATATTCCATGACGGAAACAAGCTTCATCTCTGGCTCAAGTCACAGGATTCCATTTATGGCGTGAATGCTTTTAAAATAAAAGCTGACGGCACTCTTGAAGATGAGAACACCTATTTTAATCTGCGTTATGGAACGAATATCTTAGAGCATAGGATACCTTTTGATCCTATAACATTAAAATACTTTGTTGTGAAAAAGAACGACGTCGTTACGCTGAAAACAATGGAAAACGAGCCGTCCTCACTGCAAGACAGTGATATCCGAGTAGAATGGTACAGTGTTGAAAACGACAAGCGCACAAAAATAAATGCCCATGGCACAAGCATGTATGTGGGGCGTATGGGCAACAGTGACAATGGTACGCATTATCAGGCAGATGTATATTATTTAGGCTGGGATTCCAAGCTCAATCATTCCTATACCTATGACGCATATATCTTCATTGACGAGCCGGTATTTACTGCTCCTGACAAATTCCACTTGGATAAAAAGGCAAAATTCGAGGTCACAAACAATACACCAAATGGCGCAGTAAGGCTCAAATATCTATGGGAAGTGAGCAAGGACGGCGGAAAGACTTTCACCGCCATTGACGGAGAAACTTCTTCTGTTTACGAGCCTACTATAGAAAGCCAAATGAACGGCTGGCAGATAAGATGCAAAACATGGGTATCAACAGGCGACGGACAAAAAACTGAGCCGACCGTTTTCGGCCCTGTTACGATAAACTTCTCCGAAAAAGCACCGGTCATAGTAAAACACCCGCAAAGCGGTGCAACAAACGCTCCTAGCCAGCCTAAACCTGTTAAGCCCGGAGAAATAACTATCGTAATTGAACGTTACTATTTCTTCAATGTAGAAGCAACAGGCAGTGAACCGCTCCAATATCAGTGGCAGGAAAGCAGCGATAACGGAGAAACTTTCGTTGATATCCCATATACCAACGACAATTCACATTCATTAAAAGTGCGAAAAGAAAACAACGGAAAGCTTGTGCGCTGTGTTGTATCAAATGAATACGGCTCTGTAGTTTCAAATGCGGCAAAGCTTACAATATATTATTCTCCTGAGTTTACAGCCTCACTCGGCAATAAGACCATAAACAGCGGAGAAAAGGCTACGTTCACACTTCCTATCGCTCAGGGAAATCCTTACGGAGCTGAGGTGATATGGCAGGTGAGCAAGGACGATGGAAAGACTTTTGCAGACGTTACCGAAGCTGACGGAACGTTCTCTCTTGATTCAAAAGTCGTGGACGGCAAAGAAAAATGGTCGACTACATTCACCACCTGTGCAACTAACATAAGCTTTAACGGATATATGTACAGATGTACGGTCAAGAACGCTGAAAATGCGGACTATGTGGGTACTTGGGTATCGGAAAAAGCAACGCTTACAGTAATAAGAAACTGCGCAGTAGACGGACATATATTTGACGAGGGAACGATAATCTCCGAGCCGACTTGCATCGATAAGGGTGTGAAGAGGTTTAATTGCTCCGAATGTTCACAGTACAAAGATGAGCCTATAAACCCATTGGGACATGATTGGAAAGAAGCGACCTGCACAGCTCCAAAGACCTGCAAACGCTGTCAGGCTACTGAGGGCGAGCCTATCGAACACAGCTTCGGCGATTATATATCCGACGAAAACGGACATTGGAAGCAGTGCAGTGAGTGCGGAACTGACAGCCAAAAGGAACTTCACGCCTACAAGTGGAATACGGAAGACGGTGAATATTGGCAGGAATGTACAATTTGCGGATATGAAACGAAAAAATCAACTATTTTGAAGATATCCATAAACGGAACTGACGAGACCTGTCCTTTAGGTGATTATGAATTTACATTTGCTCTGCCTGAGGGCTGTACTGACGTGACAGTAGGCTTCAGATTTGCAGGCGACGGTACGGAATTGGAGTTTACAGCAAAAGACGACCTTTACACCGCAAAGGTAAGTGCATCAGATCTTGAGAGCGGAACAATGACGGTTTACGCTTCGGCAAAACTCAAAGACGGTTTTGTCATCACAGGTGAAAAAGAAGTAACCGTGCTCGAAAACCATGTGGGCGGCACTGCGACTTGTACTGAAAAAGCAAAGTGCAAATTCTGTAATAAAGAATACGGCGACCTTGACCCGACAAATCACACAGGCAAACCTGTTTGGAACTTTGACAGCAAGGAACATGAGAAAAAATATGATTGCTGCGGCGAGGTGACTATCAAGAGAGAACCCCACGAATGGAACGCAGGCGAATGTACAGAGTGTGGATACAAGTGTACACATTCCGGCGGCAAGGCGACCTGCACAAAGAAAGCCACCTGCGACATCTGCGGCAGTGAATACGGCGATATCGACCCGAACAATCATAGAAAGCTCACACATATAGATAAAGTTGACGCAACACATGACAAAGAGGGAAATATCGAGTATTGGTACTGTGAAGAATGCGGCAAGTATTTCGGTGACAAGGACGGCACAAAGGAGATACAAAAGGCAGACACTATTACAGATAAGCTGAAAGACACTCCAAGTGATGACAAAAAAGATAACTCAAAGCCAGATAAAACGAAAGACGATACTAACGAGAGCAAGGCAGACAGCTCCGCGGCTGATAAGCCTAAGAGCGAGCAGAAAAATCCACAGACCGGAAGCGGCAGTGGTATGAGCCTTTGGCTTGCAATGCTGTTGATAAGCGGCGGTGCGGCAATGGGAATAAAGAAAAAGCGCAAGAAGTAACTGATCTCTTAACTGCACACAGCGGTTGTCTCAAACGGCAGCCGCTGTTTTTTTTGATCAACATGACAAAAAATTTGTTACCCAAAGTTAAATTACCCCTTGACCTGTGGCGAAAATAGTAGTAAAATAGAAATGTAAATACAATAATTGAAAGGAATGTTCATCATGCCAAAGTTTATCGTTGAAACATCTGCACGTCACGTTCACGTTACTCAGGAAACTCTTGAAACGCTGTTCGGAAAGGGTGCAACACTTACAAAGAAGAAAGATCTTTCACAGCCTGGTCAGTTTGCTTGTGAGGAGAGAGTTACAGTTGTAGGTCCTAAGAAAGAGCTTGCAAATGTTTCTATCCTCGGTCCTGTAAGAAAAGCAGACCAGATCGAGCTTTCAGCTACAGACGCACGTTCTATCGGCGTTGCCGCTCCTATCAGAGAGTCAGGCGACACAGCAGGCTCAGGTGCTTGCAAGCTTGTTGGCCCATGTGGCGAAGTAGAGTGTTCTGAGGGCGTTATCGTTGCTAAAAGACATATCCATATGACACCTGCTGACGCTGAAACATTCGGCGTAAAGGATAAGGATATCGTTGCAGTAAAGATAGAATCTGCAGAAAGAACAGCTATCCTCTGCGACACTGTTATCAGAGTAAGCGACAAGTTCGCTCTTGCTATGCACATTGATACAGACGAGTCAAACGCTGTAGGTGCAGGCAGAGAGCAGTACGGCGAGATAGTAAAGCTCTAATTTCATAGTACATAAAAGACCGCTCATCATAGGGCGGTCTTTTTTTCATATAAAAAAATCATCGCCGCAGGCGATACCATAATTCCTCACTCCTAACTCCTCACTAATAACAACGTTTCGATTGACACAAAACTCCACCTGTGATATAATTTTCTTGTAAAACACATAACGCAAATATGGAGATCATAAAATGAATAACGATACAATAAAACTTATACGAAAAACCTCAAACGTAAATTCACTTATGGTGATAATTTTCTATATGCTTGATATCGCACTTATAAGACTTGGCGACTTGGCGGTGTACCATATCGCAGGAAAGTCAGCCTACTATGAGGATATCGCTCAGCTTGTGAGCTACTGCATACAGTATCTCGTGGTTGTGCCAATAGTTCTTGTGGTATTCAGACTTGTGAGTGGCAAAAAAGAGGGACTTAAAATAACAGCCTGTTTCAGAAAGCCCTCAATGCCTGCAAAATGGGTAGCAAAATGGATCGTCATATCATTCGGGCTTATCTATGCCGCAAATTATATCAACACATTTATTTTCTCATATGTGCAGAAAGCTTCGGGAACGAGCCTTAAAGGCGTTGACTTCACCTCAAGCGGCACTGCCCTGGGGGGCGTAACGAGCGTGCTGGCAATGTCAGTGCTTGCACCGTTTTTTGAGGAGCTTATGTTCAGAGGTACGCTTTTCAGAAATGCTGAAAAATGCGGTCAGCTCACAGGCATTATAATGGTGGGGCTGACATTCGGTCTTTGGCATGGAAGCTATCAGCAGATACTCTATGCGGCTGTTATGGGAATGTGTGCCTGCTTTATGGTTGCAAAAACAGGATCTATCTTCCCATCTTTGATACTTCACTTCACCATGAACACTATCGGAGCAGTCCAGAGCGTCGCACTAGGCTCGATAGATTTTCAAAAATTCGCCGCAGAACTTGAAAAAGGTCAGATCACAGGCACAGCACCAATGATAATAATTGCTGTCGCACTGCTTTCATTCGGACTTATGATAGCTGGTCTTGTACTTTTTGTAAAAGAGCTTAGATATCATCGTGAAAGTTTCAGGCTCATAAACTTCTGCCCTGACGTTTCACAAGGCAAAAAGATAGTCATCTATCTCACCGCACCTGTTACCATACTCGCCTTTGCCGGGCTTATCTTCATCACAGTCCGCGCAGCTTTAGGTCTTGGGCTATTCTAAAATACGCATAAAAATAACGCAGACTTTTTACAGCCTGCGTTATTTTTTTATCAGGAGTTATTTATTATGATTTAAGGCTTGCGATCTTCTGGTTAAGTTCCTTGATCTCGGAATCTACAGTTGCAGAATACTTCTCACGAACCTGCGTCCATGTGGACTGTACACCCTCTTCATTAACATTTGAAGCATCACTGTAGAGTGCGTCAACAAGGCACTGGTTTCCGTCAAACTGCTTTCTGTCGCCGAGAGCGGAAGATATACCGTAAGCATAGTCGAAGAGCATAAGGTAATCGTCAGAAACAACGTCCATTTTCACATCATACATCTCGTCTGTCCAATTAGGGTTGTTCTCCATGAACTTGTCCTTGTTTGTCTGCTCATACTTAGGATCTGTCTTTGAAGCTCTTACGCACTCAAACCAGCACTTAACAGCTTCGCTTCTTGTTGAGCCTTTTACCCACATGAAAGCTGTCATATCAGAAGTTGTTATCTTCTGCTGATTATCGTCATACTGAGGAATAGGAACAACGCCCCAGTTCTCGCCCTCCTTTGGAGTCTGGTTGCCTGTGTAAGCCCACTCGCCCATTGCATAGAACAAGCAGTTCTGATTGAAGCAATCTCTTGCAGAGCCTACCCAGCCGTTGAGGATAAGTCCGTCCTTCATCATATTGTAAAGGAAGTTCTGAGCCTTTTCTATATCAGGGTCGTTAAGATTGCTTGAAAACTCGTTTGTTGCAGGATCATAGTTTACAAGACGCTTGCCTGTCTGCTGAACAACGTGCGCTCTGAAGAAGCCGTTTACGCCGTAACGCTCAGTATCAGCCGGTGCGTTGCCAACATATGAGGACATGATATCCTCCCAATTCTTCCAAGTCCACTCATTGTTTACATAAAGCTCATATGGATCGTCAAGACCCTCTGCGTCAATGATATCCTTATCATAGCAGAGCATCGCAGAAGCAGAATAGCCAAGAGGTGCAACATAGTGCTTTCCATTGAGCATGAACTGATCTGCTGTATCCTTTGTTGCAGACCACAAAGGCTGGCTGAAATCAACTATGCTGTCGATAGGCTGATACATATCCTTTACTACCTGTGAAGGGAATGCGAGCCACTCATACTTGAATATATCAGGAATATCCTTGTTAGCTGTGATAGCAGCAGCAAGATTATCAAATCTGTCCTCATTTGAAGTCTGCTGGAATCTTATCTTTCCGCCCTTGCTCTCAAAAAGCTGAAGCTCTGTGCTCTTCTCAGGACTGCCCTTAGTAGGGTTAAGGTCGCCCTCACCGAGATAAAGTATCTCTTTTTCAGCACCCTCAGGGATAGCCTCGATAGATTCCGTGTCAGCTACCGCAACGTTCTCTGTTGCAGAAAAATCGTCCTCCGCCTTGCTTGAAGAGTTTGATGAGCTTCCGCAACCCGCTACTCCTGTTGCCATTGACAAAGCCATTACAGCCGCTATGTACTTTTTGTAATTCATAAAATATTCCTCCATAATTCAATATTTTAGCATCAGAGCTGTCCGTATGTAGTTGATGAGTTCATATATTAAATCTTGCTATAATTATACAACACATATAAAGCTATTGTCAATCACCATTATAGCACAATTATCAGCAATTTCATTGTACACTTTGCACAATAAAATCCATATGTATTGTTAAAACGCAATATTACAATCAGTATCGTTTAAAATATGCGCATAAAGTTCAAATATTTAATATGCCCGTTTTGAATGAATATACAACAGATACAAGAGCTTTTTGTAGAAAACATTAACCAAAACAGCAAAATATGTACAGCATTTATGCAGTTCGTAAAACTTTTTTCATGTAATCGTTTGATGTTTTCAGTGGTACTTGTAATTAGCGAATTATTATAGTATACTTGTTTAAGAAGATTTTTTTACCGAAAGGAAATTGCTTGATATGACAGATTTTGAAAGAAACAAAACAATGGTGACAGCCAAATATGAGGCTCTCATCAACAGAAAAAACATTGTGTCAGACAGCTACAACGGAATTTATGACAGATACGTTTACCCTGTTCTGACAGCCGCACACGCACCTATTATCTGGAAATATGACATGAACCCTGAGACAAATCCATACTTCATGGAGAGATTGGGCATAAACGCAGTTCTGAACTCAGGCGCTATTTATCTCAACGGCAAGTATTACCTTGTTGCAAGAGTTGAGGGCAATGACAGAAAGTCATTTTTTGCAGTAGCAGAAAGCGACAGCCCTGTTGACGGCTTCCGTTTCTGGGACTTCCCTGTTCAGCTTCCTGACACTGAACCGGAGGAAACAAACGTATACGATATGAGACTTACTCAACATGAGGACGGCTGGATATACGGTGTATTCTGCTCAGAGAGCAAGGACAAGACTTCAAACGATCTTTCTGCCGCTACAGCTCAGGCTGGAATCGTAAGAACAAAGGATCTTAAGACATGGGAAAGACTTCCTAATCTCAAATCCAAGTCACCACAGCAGAGAAACGTTGTGCTTCACCCTGAGTTCGTTGACGGAAAGTACGCATTCTACACACGTCCACAGGACGATTTTATCGAAACTGGCTCAGGCGGAGGAGTATGCTTCGGTCTTTGCGAAGACATCACAAACCCTGTTATCTGCACAGATGAAGTTGTTATCTCACCAAGGCAGTATCACACAATCACAGAGGTAAAGAACGGTGCAGGCGCAGTGCCTATCAAGACACCAAAGGGTTGGATACACATTGCACATGGCGTAAGAAACACAGCCGCAGGTCTTAGATACGTAATTTATGTATTTGCAACTGACCTTAAAGACCCTTCTAAGCTAACCGCTTCGCCGTCAGGACTTTTCATTGCACCACACGGCAGTGAAAGAGTGGGTGACGTATCAAACGTTGCGTTCACAAACGGCGCGATCGTTCGTGAAAACGGCGACGTGTATATTTACTACGCTTCATCAGACACAAGACTTCACGTTGCGGCAACAACGATCGACAAGCTTATGGATTACACATTCAACACTCCGTCAGACCCACTGCGTTCTGTTGATTGCGTAAAGCAGAGATGCGAGCTTATCAGAAAAAATCTCGAATATCTTAACAAATAATATATCAAACACAAACAGACGGCTTCTGCTGTCTGTTTTTTTGTACACTAAAACTTTCTTCAAGTCTGCCATATCCGTGCATAAATATTGCACTACCCATGTAGGGGACGTCGTCCTCGACGTCCCCTGGTTGTTTGCCCGACGAACTATACGTTATCCGCACGGCATGTCTACACAAATCTGTGACAAAGCCAAAACTTTGACGCTACCAGAAACGGGACGTCGAAGGCGCCGTCCCCTACAATTATGCTATGGTTTGTCTGCCGCAAAACTGCTGAATCCCTTTACCGCAACTTTTTTTATATACCCTCTTGCAATCGTCCACAATCTATGGTATAATTAATTAATAAAAGCACAATATATGCAATATCACGCACAACATTTTCTCTTAACTAAGGAGTGTTAATAATGAGATGTCCTTTTTGCAACTATGAAGATACAAGAGTAATAGATTCACGTCCAAGCGAGGGAAAAAAGCGTCGCCGCCGTGAGTGTCCGAAATGCGGAAAGCGTTTCACTACTTATGAAGTGGTCGAAAAGCCACAGCTTATGGTATACAAGCGTGACGGCTCGTTTGAGCCTTTTGACAGACAGAAGCTTATAAAAGGCATTCAGAACGCTATCAAAAAGCGTCCTGTCAGTGTTGATGATATGAAAAACCTTGTTGACGATATAGAGAACACCTTTGCAAACAAAATGCAGACTGAAACCACTACAAGTGAGATAGGCGATATGGTGCTTATGGGTCTGAAAAAGCTTGACCACGTTGCATATGTGCGTTTTGCTTCCGTTTACAAGGACTTCTCTGACGTTGATTCGTTCATTCAGATAATCACTGAGCTTTCTGACAAGAAGAAATAAATAAGAGCGTTCCGATAATTTTCGGGACGCTCAGCCTGTCGCAAAACCCCTAGATTCATCTCGAATCAGGGGTTTTGCTTTTATGCAATCAATAAACCAACAATAAATGTAATCAATTTTTGTAAAAAGTGTCAAAACAAAGCAATCTACACTCCGTGGAGAGATTCATATTGTAAAAGATCTGGTTGAATCTGTTCCGAGCAATATAAAACAGCAAGTAAAAAAATGAAATTTGGTCAAAAGAGCCAGCCTGCTCTAACTGAATACACGTTTCACCTATATAGGACAGAACTCGGGTGAAATTTGCACTCGTTTACAAAAGATTCAAAAAGAATCTACAAGCTGCATGATCAGGCATAGGCGATATATTGCCCTGTCCGTTAAAATGACAATGGGCGGCATAGTGATGATCTTACGCCTGTGATCGACACCAAACAGCCGAACCTGATGACAGATGTGCTGACTGCCCTCATTTTTAAGTATAGCTGGAAAAATATCGCTGTGCCGTATATTCCAAAATCAGAATTATCTTTGCTTTCAGCTCTGGAAATTTCATATTTAAAATAGAGTTCTAACAGACATTATCTGTCTTATGAAAGCAGAAAGGACTCCGTAACCGTTTGGTTACTGAGTCCTTATTCTTCTTATTGTATTTTTCATACAGCAGTCTGTTGCCGAGAAGGAAATGACGGAGATGATTTTAGAAAGAGGATATTAGCACGCATAGTTAAAGTGACTTTTTATAATCATTACCACCAAAAAAGTGGTGGTTTGCTTTGCTCCAAAAAGGAACTGTTACTGGCTTTGCCCCTCAAAAGACTCCGAGGGTTCAGCACCGCATTACATTCACTGGCAGCCCTTATATGTTAGGTGCATAATTTCATTTGTTTATAACCTCCGTGTATTTTAATTTAGTAATGCAGTCACCAAATTACTACTATTTTATCATATTCGGAGGTTATTTCAAAGCGTTCGCTGAAGCTTTTTTATGTCCCCGGTAGAACCGGACGTTTAATTACGCTAAAGCGCCCAAAAGAGCCCTCGAAAACGCTTTCAGGGCGTTTCCGAGAACCTGCGATCAGTGTTGAGTTTTCTTTATCCTGAATACAGCAAACACTATAGCTGCCACAAGAGCCGCTGCCCCTCCGGCTATCCCCAAGATAAGCGGGAGACTGCTTTTTCCCTCTCCCTTTTCGGCAGCGGAGGAAACAGCTTCTCTTGTATCAAGAGCTTCCTTATCCTTGGCAATTACCAGAAGCGATACCGTCCTTGGCTCCATTTCAAGAGTCAGGCTGCTGCCGTTCAGTGTCACAGCCGGGTTTGAATCGGTCATATCAAATAACTGTGCTGACATACTGTTTATCCCGTAAAGGTGAGCGTACTTGTACTCGTTTCCAAGCTCGATATTTGCGGTCGTTTTGTCGTCAAACGCCTTGTTTGTCACTACGAGGGTGATGACGTCCTCGTTATCTCCGTTAATTGCAGCATAGGCGGTCGAGGTCTCGATATCGTCCGTGGTACAGGACACAAGCGTATCGCCAAAGCCGCTTCCGCTGCCGTCATAGTTGGTATACAGATTGATCGCGGCAAGCTGATACTGTGCGTCCATTGTAAACAGATTGGCAGCATAGATCCCGTTCTGCGCAAAAATGCCGAGGGTGTCCGCCTCCATTATAGCACCGCAGACATCGTAAGCTCCCTGAAAATCATATTCAGTGATGGCAAGCTTTGTGCCGGGGTAATAGGTATCTATTGACTCCTTAAGTGCCGGAAGTATCGGCAGGAACTCTGCGCCTGCGTCGGTTATCCAGCTGTCCTCGGTGTAGGTATCGTCCCAGAAGCTTCGGGTCGAGTTCAGCTTATTGTAAACACAGTCGGGATCGCCATAATGCTCGCAGTAGCGCTTTCCGCAGGCGCCCTTTGCCTCGGTGTAAAAATGCACATCGAGCACATCGAGCAGTCGCCTGCCGTTCTCGTCCTCTGCCTTCTTCATTTCGTCAAGATAGTAATCTATAAACCATTTGTACTCGGGGTTGTCGTTTTTTATCTCTTTCCAGTCAGGCGCATCGGCGAAATTCGTAAACGCCCCGTAGCCGAAAAGCGCAGGACCGAATATCTCGGCATTCGGGTCAATATCCTTTACTGCCTTAGACATAGTTACCGACTTTTCAACGATCTCAGCGCAGGTGGTTTTTTCGGGATGAACGAGTGAGTGAGTGCTGCTCCACAGCCCCGGCTCATTGTCGAGAGAATAGCCCCTGATGCCGCCGTTCTGTGAGTCGCCAAGGGTGTTCACAAGGTAGTTTACAAACTCGTCCATATAAACAGTGCCGTCATTCAGATCGGGCGTCAGGCTGAATTCATCGCCCTTTACAAGTTCAACCTTTTTCCAGCGGTCAGAGGGCGCTCTCTCAGCCTTGCTGACCTCGCCGTTCATGTCGGCAGAAACGTAGCCCGCAAGCTGCAGCGTCATAAGAGGGTATGCGCCCTTTGCGGTGCAGACCTCATTCAGCTTCAGAGCGGCACAGCCCGGCTTGTCCTTCATATCCTCCGGAACATTCTGCTGAAAATATCCGTCGGAGATGTTTTTCCAGTCAGCTCCTGCATTTGAAGCGTTCGTTTCCCAGTTGTAAGCGCTGTAGCGGTTGCCGCCCGCACGCACCGCCTTACAGGAAACGTCATTTTCCATAAGCTCCGCATTAACGCCGTAAATATAGGGAGAGATCGCTTTTCTGTCCTTGCCCGTATCAACGGTTATGTTCACTGTTCTGCCCGATGAAGTGCCGCTCACCGAAAGCGTGCAGCTGAGCATTATGGACATTGCTGCCATAAAAGCCGCAAGATTTCTTATTCGCATAGTATCACTGTCCTTTTTAATCAAGCTTCACAAACGCTGCCGAGCCTGCTCCGATAACGCAGCTGTTGCCGCTTATCTCTGCACCGCTCCCGAAGCTGTATATAACCTCTCCAAGTGAGCCGCCGACCGTCAGCTCATAGGCGGAATCGGTAGGGTTTACTGCAACGAGTATTCTCTCGCCGTCAAAGCTTCTGACATATGCAAGAGGTCTGCCCTTTGCGCCGTCGCAGACAAACTCGATATCTCCAAGGCTTTGCAGAGCTTTGTGCGCCTGTCTTACTGCAATTAGCTTTTTGACCTCGCTGCGCAGCGAATTATTGACGGCAATCTGCTTCTCCGCAGTCGGTCTGTCGGGGTCGGGGTCAAGGGGGATATAGAGCTTCTCTGCCGGAGCGGAAGAAAATCCTGCATTTTCCGAGCTGTCCCACTGCATAGGTGAGCGCGAGCCGGTCCTGCTGTAACCGCCCTCAACAGAGTTCAGCCCCTCAACGTAATTCATGCCGATCTCATCGCCGTAGTAGATGTAGGGTGCTCCCGGCATCGACAGCAGGAAGGCAAAGGCAAGCTTTCTGCGCTCTCCTTTGATGTGACGGGCGAGTCTGTCCATATCGTGATTGCCCGAGGGTATGCAAATCAGTCCCTTACGCTCCGAACGCTCATAGCTGTCCATATATTTGGACACAAATGCCGATGCGTCACCCTCTCCGCTGAAGAAGGGCTTTTCATTTCTGAACAGGTCGTTGTAGTGGGAAGACCCGAAGTGCAGCAGGAAGTCCATATGAAAGCCACCTGCAAGACTCTGGTAAGGCTCTCCCCACTCGGAGACCATTGCGGCCTCGGGGTATTCCTCGTCAAGAAATGCCCTTATGTTCTGCCAGAGGGCGATGTTGCCCTTCTGATCCTCATCGTTTTTGACAAGTGAACCTGCCATGTCCACACGAAAGCCGTCACAGCCCCGTGAAAGCCAGAAGCGCATTACGTCCTTGAGCGCCTCCCGGGTAGCTACAGCGCCCTCGGAATCCATAGACTGCTGCCAGGGAGCGTTCGGCTTGTAGAAGCCGTAGTTAAGAGCAGGCTGGTGGGTGAAGAAATTGACCGCACAGCTGCCGTCACGTTCGGATATGCCCCTTATTGACGGGTAGCCCGCAGGCTCCTCCCAAACGCTGTCCGTCCAGACATAGCGGTCGGTGAACTCGTTGCGGTCGGCCTTCATGCTTTCTTTGAACCAGGGGTGCTCCCATGAGGTGTGCCCCGGCACGAGGTCAAGCAGAACGTGCATACCCAGCTTGTGAGCCTCCTCGAACAGACGGACGAGGTCGTCATTTGTGCCGTATCTGGGGGCTACCCTGCAATAGTCCGAAACATCGTAGCCTGCATCCAAAAAGGGCGATTCAAAGCAGGGGTTTATCCATATCGCCGTGCAGCCCAGCTCCTTGATGTAGGGCAGCTTTTCGGTGATGCCGTTTATATTTCCGATGCCGTCACCGTCCGTGTCCTTGAAGGACTGGGGATAGATCTCATAAAATACTGCGTCGTCGAGCCAGTCAGGTCTTTTTGCCATAATAATTACCTCCGTATAAATATTCGTCAAGGGGTTGATTTGTTTGCTTCTGTATGATATAATACTACATATTGGAGAAAAAATCTACGCCGATAATATCATAAACCGATACTATAATACTTTTATGGTGATAATATGGAAAAAGCCGCATTAAAAGAACACCGCCGGCACAGCACAGCCGACAAGCCGTTTTCTTACTATATCTCGAATATTTCCGAATACTTTCCCAATGTTCCGCTGCACTGGCATAAGGAATTTGAGCTTAATGTCATTCTGGAGGGCAAGGGTGATTTTGTAACGGGCGATAAACACTTTACAGCTTACAAGGGCGATATTGTGCTGACGCTGCCTGACATGCTCCATGCTGTTTATCAGCATGATGACAAGAGATGTGTCTACGATACCCTTGACCTTGACGGCTCCATGCTGGGCAGCCGTGACAATGACCGTGCCGCAGACGCGTTTATCGCACCTCTCATTTCAGGAGCGTACAGTATAGAAACTCACATTACCCCCGAGCATTGCTATTACAGCGAGCTTCTGACCACGGTGGAAAATATGATAAGTGCCGCCAAGGGTGACACGCCCCTTCTTGATATGCTGATAAAAAGCGAGCTGCTGCGGTTCATGTTCCTGCTCTATGAGAGCGGCAGCATTTCAAGGAACGGTTTCGTAAAAAAAAGCTCACTGATGCGCCCCGCGATAGAGTACATCAATGAGCATTTTACTGAGCCCCTCACCATAGACCAGCTTGCGGGCGTTGTTCACCTGAGCAAAAGCTATTTCATGGGTGCATTCAAGAGGGAAACCGGCGTCGGAGCAATGGAATATATAGCCCAGCTGCGCCTGAAGCTTGCAAGAGAGCTTTTGAGAGACACCGACAAAAGCGTTGCAGATATAGCTTTTGAATGCGGATATCACAACCTCTCGAACTTCAACAGGCAGTTCAGATCCGCCGGCGGCTGCTCTCCCAAGGAGTACCGCTCACGCTGCACAGACTCAGATCAGACAGTACAGAATGATTGAAAGGTTATCATTAAGCTGTACAGCCGTGTTTTCACTGTAGGTTTGTCAGACCGCTGCGGCATGAAAAGCTGGCTGCACGAAAAGGCTCAGAATGCCGCCCCTGACGATACTGCAATGGTACTTAGAACAGATATGGGCGGCTTGAAGGCGATAAATGACACCTTTGGCCATGCTGAAGGAGACTATGGGATCAGAACCGTCTCGAATGTTGTTCAGAGCATTGCCAGTAATGAAGAGATATGTGTACGCACAGGCGGTGATGAGTTTTGTCTTATAGGGATAGGAAAATACGCTGATGATGAACCGCAAAGACGGACAGAACGCTTTTTAAAAACACTCGAAGCTGTGGGCCGAAGTTCCGACAAGCCCTACGAGATAACAGCGAGCATAGGGTGGGCAAGCGCTCCTTACAGTGAAAATGTTGTAAGCGAGCTGCTCAAGACCGCTGATGAGCGAATGTATGAAAATAAGCTGATGAGAAAGAAAAACAGGATATGACATACAGTCATATCACTGCTTAGGGGTAAAAAATCTGATATCATTTGCGTACTTATAATACCTACATTAGCTGCCGAATACACTCAGACACGGATAACCGTCCTGCTTCAGACGGCTATCCGTGTCTTATTATTACAGCTTTTCCAAATAGAAAATTCAGCCCTCAAAAGTTGGATCGCCGATCCCTCCGTGATATTATTTCTTGAATTTGCTGCTTATCTCGGCAAACTGTGATGCGATCTTACTCCTGCGCTCTTGCAGCTTCATCGACCTCTGCTGCTACCTCAGCCGCATCGCTCCAGTCCACAGCACTACCGATCAAGGCACCGTAGCCGCCCATGATCATCATTCCAAGCGATCCGCCTGCGATACTGAGGAGGAAACCGATAAGACCACCGACAGCGGTATCATTCGATGTTTGCGCACCCGTGTCGAAGCCGTCAAGTGTCTTGATCGAGTCCTCGGTATTCTTTGCGATGATAGCCTGAGATACGACATAATCATTTGTCACTGACCTTGCTTTAAGCTCTGAAAGCGCTTGAAAGCCCTCGCTTTCAACGCAAAATTTACGATAATGATGTTTTCCATAAAATATCCTCCTTGTTAAAATTAAAATCGCCTTTGCACCGCAACTGATCGTAAGCATTACGTTCATTCGGCTTACTATCATCAAAGCACAAAAGCGATAAATTTACCACTACAGAAATGCAAAAAGTGTTCGGACTTTAGAGTATCTCAACAATATTATCCATGACCTCAAAGATGATCTCTTTCAGGTCTTTGGTGCTGACCTTGTCCGGTGAGGACAGCCAGAAAGGTGTATGCACCGTTTACAGCGGAAGCCACCATTTCAGCGATAAGGACATAGTTTTTTTATTGTGACCTTTTCGGGATAACGCAGTTTGAATTTGAGCTTGGTACAGCTTTTCCATTTTTCAATGAAGCATAGATTCGGCTGAGTTATCATAAAAGCATGAAAGACGCTCCAATGCTCCTTGAGTAAAAGCTCTATACCTTCAAGAGCTTTATCCATATCTGCCATTGACAAAGGTCTGTTCAAATTTCAACATTCATAAGTCCACGGATCAGCTCATCCTAGATCTCAGCTCTTACCCTCCTCGATGTCCGTCATCATTGCTTTGAATCCGTCACGCTCGAAAGTTGTTCCCAAAACCACGTCATCGACATAGTAAACGGTATTACTAAAACCATTATCCGCTGCATACATCTTGAGGATAGCCATTGACGGATTTTGAAATCTTTGGTATAGTGAATATGGGGAATCGCAGGAGCGACGATGAGAGAGAACCAGAAGAAGTCACACAGCGACTTTCACATGATACAAGGCTTGGCAGAGGGCGCTGCCACTACGATCCCGAATTGAGAAAAACAGAAAAAGGAAAACTGAAAAGATCAAAGACGAGAACAAGCGTGATCTGTACCTGAAATGTCTTTTTGACGCTTTTTTACTACCTTTGGTTCAAATGCCTTTGCTGTCTTAATATCATACATCTAAAAAATCAACCTCCTGTGTTATTTCTATTTTACCGCAGCTTGCTGACTTTTTACAGCTTTTTCAGAGTGGCGATCTTTGCCGCTTTTGTTATGCAGGTTTAAGTCGGCATCCGACAGAAGTAAAATGTTAGAGAACCTTGTTGCATGGTGTATGAAAACATGATATACTTAAATTGGAAACGGATAATATTCTGAAATGGAGACAGGAAGGAAGTGACTGTATGCTGCCGATATATATGGCATTGATCGATGATGAGAATGTATCAGATTTTGAGGTACTATATAGAGCGTGTAGAAATAAAGCATACATAATTGCTTATAAGATACTAAAAAACGAAAGTCTTGCGGAAGAATGTGTTTCAGAAGTCTTTTTTTCTGTTGCGAAGAATTTCAAAAAAGTTAACAATTTAGTTTCTTACGAACAGCATAAATATATTGTTATTAGTGTTAGGAACAGAGCTTTTAACATTCTTGCAAAAGAAGAAAAAAATACATTGAATTTGCCATACGAAGATGATATTTATTTTAACGACGATAAATATTCGGAATTTGATAAGGAAAAATGGTCTGATTTCATAAGGAAATTAAATAAAACTGATAGAGATATACTCTATCTTGTATGCGTCCAGGGAATGGCCTATAAAGAAATTGCAGATTCATTTGGTATCAGTTATGCAGCAGCCAAGCAGCGATATTGGACGGCAAAGAATAATCTGAAAAAGATAATTTTAAAGGAGGGAGAAATATGAACGAAAACACATTGTTTACACAAGCTTTAAAAGATGTAATTGATGAAGATTATAATGCCGATATGGAAGCGATCTCATTAAATGATGAACACGAATTTAGTGATAAGCATAATAAGAAAATGAAGAAGCTTATTAAACGGCAAAGCAGGCCATATTTTAATCTTATAAGTACGGCAGGTCGACGGGTTGCGTGTGTTATTGTTGCAATGGTCGTGCTTTCTGCCTCAGCTTTAAGTGTCGAAGCGGTTCGTAATGCAGTATATGATTTTATAATAAAAATCTTTTCGAATCACAGCGTTGTAACAACCGAAAGTGGAACGGACGACGGTTATCCGACATCTTTTGAAGAAAAATATTATATTTCAAAGTTGCCTGCCGGTTTTGAACAGACTCAATATGGTGAAACAGATAATAGTATTTCAGTTTTTTATTCAAATGGCAAAAAAGGAATTTTATTTGACCAGAATGTCAAAGGTGATCATAAGATATATATGGATAATGAGCGAACGGATTTTACGAAGATCGAGATCGATGGTCAGGAATATTTGCTCTTTGAATCTGATACTGATGTAACGTGCATTTGGGATAATGGCAGATACATATTGTCAATTTCCAGCAATCTCGACAAAGAAACTGTTATAGATTTATGCAAGTCTACAAAGTTACAAAAATAGTCTTACTAATTTGTTTTTTTATTGTTATATAGGGTAGAGAGGTCGATTTGATCTTTCTACTCTATTTTTTGTGAAAGGATAATAAAAGATGAAAAAATTATTAGCGTTACTTGTTTCTTCCATTATAGTGTGTGGGAGTGGCATATCTGTTTGTGCTGAGCCTCAGTTAAGTACTCCTATCGAAGGTGAATTCACAGAATACTATAAGTATACTTCCAAAGTTTATAACAGTATGACTATTTCAAATAAGACTGCTTCGTGCAAAAGTACGGTAATGGGATTTTCAGATAAGACAACTAAAGTGGTTGTTACACATACACTAGAGAAAAAGAGTGGAAAATGGTGGAGCAATGTTACAAGCTGGACAAAAACGTTCAACACATATACAGCGATATATACCACGTCTAAATCATCGTTAAGCAGCGGTACATACCGTCTTAAAACAATCGCAAAGGTCTATAACGGTTCTGATTATGAGACCATTACGATTTATAGTAGCACAGTGTCATGCTGAAAATACAATATAAGAAGAAAGGTTTGGTAAGTCCAATGAAGATGTAAATATTTATTATGCACAATTATTCATTGCAATAATTGTGTGATATGGTGAAATTGAATTTATTCGCAACAAAACTTGAAGAAAATCACACCTATATTATGAAAAATATCGTTAAGAGAATCGCAGCTATGGGTGCTGCTGTTATGATGATGAGCTCTATGGCTATTGGAGTTAGTGCGGCAGATAGTTTCTCGTTCTATATTTCCAACCCTGGATCTGTTACGTCAAAAGTTATTGCTGCTGGAAATGCAGCACAGGATGATTATGTTAGGGTCAACTACCGAATTGACAATATCTCAAATGCTACATCCGTTTCCTATAGAACAACGGTTGGAGGTACATATATTGCAAGTGGAAAAATCTCGAGTAAAGGAAACCATACTACGAAACACACTAATGCGACATACATTGATAAAGGTGAACGTATTTTGTGCACAATGTCACTCAATCCAGCCCCGTCAGGTGTAGGTAGTCATGCTTCAGGATATGTTTGCGGTAAATAAAATTTAAACTAAGGCAATATCACTAACTATCTTTTTATGTGATATTGCCTTAAATTATACGATCAATTTAACAGCTTGATTTCTATACTACCTCGCAGCAATAACCCCAAAGAAAGGAACGACATATGAAAAGTATCAAAAAAGCAAAAATATTATTGCCCGTGCTGTTGGCAGCTGTGGTGCTGTCAGCTTGTGAAAATACTCCCGACAATATCAGAAGCAATAAGCATTCGGCTGAGGTGGACAGCGGCGAGGCTTATGTTTCGTCAGAGAATATTTATGACAGCTTTGATGCTGCATTTGAAAAAGAGTATACAAAATTCAAGCTGCCCGAAAAATCGGCGGTGAGCATTTGCAAGTCTGACGGTGTTTATGACTTGGAGCTTGCATATATCAATGCCGAAAATGATATGGACTGGCTGTCGTCAAAAGTGGAAGAGCTGCAAAGTGCCTTGGATATCAAGATCGATGGTAAGATCGAAACTGTGGAAGATCAGGCACAGCTCCAGGACGAACATAACAAACTTAAAATAACACGCTTTGCACAGCCTTATTGCTGTTGGGAGGCAAGCGAAAACGGCGTAAATACCGCAGACGCTGACGCCGATAATATGGAGCTTTTTTATCTCGACAGACCAACTTCTGAAAATGCTGACAGCGGACTTTTGTCTGCTGCGGACAAGGCAAAGACTTTGGCAGACACGTTCAGCAATGTGCTTGGAGAGGAGCTTGACAATGTGGTCAGTGACGGGTATATAATCACCACCGACAGCGGGGTTGGCTATGAGATCGAGATACAAAAGGCATATAAAGGTATCGGCATACAAAATGTTTTTTCCACGAATGCTGATGATACGCTGTTCGTGAAGGGAAATGCCCTTATGACCTATTCAATGCAGACTTATACCGATCTCGACGCAAACTTTGACCCCGAATATTACATAGGTTGTAACGCTTTCAAAGTGGCAAAGGCTGAGAAAATAGACAAAATGCTGTCGTTTAAGGGTGCTTGCAATCTGCTGGAAGAAAATCTTGCGGACAAGATAGATATACAGTTTGATGATGTCAAACTTATGTATGAACCTCGTGGCGAAAGTACCGAAGTCGGCGAAAGTGCAGATAATATACGCTGTACGCCAAAGTGGTATTTTATTATCGACGATAAGCAGCCGACAGGTCTGCACGCAATAAATTATGTGACAGTCGATTGCGTTACGGGCGAGATATATGTGCTTATTCCATAGGGGGTGGGGCAATGAAAGCACTTAAATGCGACCTTAACAAGAGTATACTGAATATCGGATATGTCGGTGCGGTGCTGCTCACGACCCTGCTTTGCTTTACCGCAAAGGCGTATACCGACCCGAACACAGCTAAGATATACACGGTGTTTGAGTGCATTGCAAAGCTTGACAAACAGCTTTTTGCTGATGATTATTCCTTCAGTTCCTATCTGATATTCGCAAAAGGTATGTCAGGATATATGGCAATGTTTCTGCCTATAATAGCGGCTTTTCCCTTTATGACGGCATTTTGTGCAGAGCGAAACGGCGGCTCAATGCGGTTCACCATAACCAGGACAGGCGGATTGAGATATTATCTGTCAAAATTCTGCTCAGCATTTTTGTGCGGCGGTTCGGCTGTTCTATTCGGATATATAATTTTTGGTGTTATCGTAAGAATAATTTTTCCTTCATTGAGCCAATATGAACTTTCCGCAGATGACTTGTCATTCGTGCTTGTGAACAACAAAAACGAACTTATAGGCGTGTTAAGATATATGCTTTCAGCGTTTTTGTATGGAGCTATAAGCACAATGCCTGCACTTTTCATAAGCTCATTCTGCAAAAATCCGTATCTTATAACCTGCGTGCCATTTATGGTAACATATATGTGGCAGATAACTGTGCAGAAACTTATTGCAAATTCGATGATGAAAGAGGATTTCGACAGGGCAAGTATATTGGAGAATTTTTATCCCAACAGCATAATGAATCTGTCATATTACACAGCTTTTGCTGACACAAAATACATTCTGTTTTTCAATTTAGGGATAATACTTTTATCTGTGATAGGTTTTATAGTAATAATGAATATGCGGCTGGACAAAGGGGTGTAAGCAATGAAAAATTTTAGTTTAAAACAAGCCTTTTCCTGTGCGGCAACGGAATTTGTAAAGTGGGTCTGTGACGCACGAATGGTGATCGTTGCGGTGCTGCTCATATTCATAAACAATTTTGCAGTTTCTCCGCTGACCAACAATGCAGAGCTTATGGGTGAGCTGCTTAACATACTAGAGCCATTTATAGCTGTGGCGAATTCTGAGATACTGATACTTATAATCCCCATAGTTTTTCTTACCCTCATTGCTGATTATCCGAAAGTTGATACCAATACCGTGTTTTATATCGTTCGTATCGGCAGGGCGAACTGGTTTGTGGGGCAGATCTTGAAGCTTGTTTTTATGATAATATCATATCTTGCGGTAATATTTCTCGGCACAGTTTTGCCAATGCTTTCAAAGGGTTTTTGGTACAATGGCTGGAGCAATGTTGCCACGGGTTTTGTGAAAATGTTCCCCGACAGGCGAGGCGATTTCGGCGTTGAGCTGCTTCCAGAAAATCTCTACAATCAGCTTTCGGTATTTGAGGCGGCGGTGAAAAGCTATCTGCTCGTGGCGGCGTATTTGATGATAATAGGGCTGATACTGCTGGTATTTTCGCTGTTCAAGCGCAAGACTGTGGGCTTTATCATATGCGGCGGAATGATATCACTTGGAATGGCGTTCAGTGCTATAAGGACGAATCTTATGTGGACAATGCCAATGGCAAACTCAATAACTTGGCTGCATTACACGAAATATTTCAAAAAGCCAATAATGCCGATGAGCTTTTCTGTGATTTATCTGCTAGTACTTATTGCGGTTCTGCTGGTTTTCGGAGGGATAGCCATTGGTAAGTTTAATTATGATAATGTGACGGAGGTTGCAAGTTAGGGGGACAAAATGGATATCATCAATGTAAATGACGTATGCCTTACGCTTGGCAAAACAGAGATGCTAAAGCACATAAATGTGTCCTTTGAGGAGGGCAAAATACACGGACTTATCGGACGAAACGGCAGTGGAAAGACAATGCTGATGAAGTGCATATGCGGCTTTATCAAGCCCACGAGCGGTGAGATTATCGTTGACGGCAAGCAGTTGGGCAAGGACGTTGACTTCCCGAAAGATATGGGTATCATTATTGAAACACCTGGGTTTATACCGTATTACAGTGGATACAAGAATCTCAAACTTCTTGCGGGGCTGAACAACAAGATCGGCAAAGATGAGATAAAAAGCAGTATGAAACAGGTAGGACTTGATCCCGAACTAAAGCGACACGTCCGCAAATACAGTCTAGGTATGCGGCAGCGTTTGGGACTTGCACAAGCCATTATGGAAAACCCAAAGATGCTAATTCTTGACGAGCCTTTCAACGGTCTTGACAAGGACGGCGTTAAGGAAATGAGAAAGTATTTGCTCAGCTACAAAGAACAGGGAAAGACTATCCTTATTTGCTCACACTCGGCGGAGGATATTTCCGTGCTGTGCGATACTGTACACGAAATGGATAAGGGTGTGATAAGTGAGATCAAGGGGTAAGCTGATCAAAAAAACATCATCTGCGTCAGTGCGAGGCTTTGCCGTTGGCTAAGAATGGGACATTGGAAAATAAACCGGATAGCATTTTCAAATAAGTTTTGATATATAACGCAAAAAGACAGATACCTCAGTCAAATGAAGTATCTGTCTTTCTTATTTCTTAGTTATAGCCTGCTGTATAGGTCTTTCATAATAGTTGTTGAAAAGCTTCTATATTAGTACCGACCTAAGCCGTCCGCCATATTTTTCATATTGTATTAAAGCTGTGTATCAACAAAAATTGTATAGATAGCCTTCATTGCAGATTCAAAATCAGCCTCATTCACACCGATGATGATGTTAAGCTCGCTAGAGCCCTGATCTATCATCTTTACGTTTACATGAGCGTGTGCAAGGGCTGAGAATATTCTGCCTGCTGTACCTCTGTTTGACTTCATTGCACGTCCCACAACTGCAATAAGCGCAAGGTCTGTTTCAATATCAATTGTATCAGGGTGACAGTTTCTGTGCAGACCTGACATTATCTCCTGCTCCTTTGGAGCAAACTCTGCCTGATGAACAACGACAGACATTGTGTCGATACCTGATGGCATATGCTCAAAGCAGATACCATTCTTCTCGAATACTTCAAGCACTCTTCTGCCGAAACCAAGCTCTGCGTTCATCATATCCTTTTCGATATTAACTACAGTAAAGCCCTTCTTTCCTGCTATACCTGTGATCGTGAATGCAGGCTTCTGAGATGTGGACTCAACGATCATTGTACCCATATCCTCAGGCTTGTTTGTGTTCTTGATGTTTATTGGGATACCTGCTTTTCTTACAGGGAAAATAGCGTCCTCATGAAGTACGCCTGCACCCATGTAGGAAAGCTCTCTCAGTTCCTTATATGTTATGGTAGTGATAGGCTGTGGGTTGTCGATAATTCTAGGGTCGCATACCAGGAAGCCTGATACGTCTGTCCAGTTCTCATAAAGATCAGCGTTTACTGCTGCGGCAACGATAGAACCTGTTACGTCAGAACCACCTCTTGAAAATGTCTTGATAGTATCGTTTGGCATTGAGCCGTAGAAACCAGGTATTACCGCATTGTCAAGTGTAGCAAGTCTTTGAGGAAGCACCTCGTTGGTTCTTGCAGAATCGAACTGACCCTGATCGTTAAAATAGATAACATCGGCAGCGTCAATAAAGTTATATCCAAGATATTTAGCAAGAACGATACCGTTAAGATACTCGCCACGGGAAGCCGCATAGTCACGTCCTGCCTTGCCGATAAAGCAAGCCTTGATAGTTTCAAACTCCCTTTCAAGAGAAAGGTCAAGACCCAGATCATTGATTATGCCGTAATATCTTTCCTTGATAGCGTCGAACTCGCTGCTGAAATCCTTGCCCTTTGCAGCAAGATCATAGCAGCCGTAAAGCATATCAGTTACCTTTGTATCGTTTGAAAATCTTTTACCAGGAGCAGACGGCACAACAAATCTTCTTGAGCTTTCCGCTGTGATTATCTCCTTTACCTTTTTGAACTGCTCAGCACTTGCAAGAGAGCTTCCACCGAATTTTACAACCTTTGTCATTTCACAAACCCCTTATAAACTATAGAATTATTCCTGTCTGCGTACTTTTCCCACGCTGACGTTACAATAAATAGTATACCGAATTTGCGTGATTAAGTCAATGTATAAATGGACTAATTTTTATAGTTTTTTCGATGTATGTTTGTGAAATACGCTTGTATTTGTATGGCGGACAACTCATGCTTATCTGTCTGCCTATTATCTGTAATGTTCGTCTATCCACTTATCATGTTTTCGTGAAAGAAAGCCCCAGCGTTCTTCAACACAAAATGCAGCGGATAAAACAAGCGGCAAAGAAAGCAGCACAGCCGTAATAATAAGAATAGCCATATTACTTACGTTCACAAGAACGCCTCCCGTCTCGGTTTTGTTATGACTATATTATAGCGTTCCTTACTTAAACAGACCTTAATACAAAGTGAAAACCATGTGAAAAAAAAGCCCCGACCGAAGTCAGGGCTTTTTTCATCAGACTGCTTAAACCGTCACAGCCTGAGTATTATTCTTTTTAAGCACCTCGATAAAATCTTTTTCAGGAACAGGCTTTGAGAAGTAGTATCCCTGAATGAAATCACAGCCCATGCCAAGAAGCGTGTCGAGTTGGTGCTTGTCCTCGATACCCTCGGCAACTATCTGCATATTGAGCTTCTTTATCATCGCCACTGTACTCTCAATGGCAATATGCGCCTTTTCGCTCTTGAAACATTCCCAGACTATTTCCTTTTCAAGCTTGATAAATCTGAAAGGCAGGCTGAGAAGATATGTCATATTTGAATATCCCGTACCATAATCGTCAAGTGCAAACTTCACACCATAATCGGAAAGGGTCTTGATGTTTTTCTCCATAATGTGCGGAGTATACACCGCCGCAGTTTCCGTTACTTCAAGACAGATAGATGACGGGTCTACCTTGTATCTGTCCATAACGCTGAGAAGCTGCTCTACAAGGTCCGACTGCATACACTGGACTACCGACAGGTTTACCTGCACATATTCGATACCAAGTGAAGTTCCCATGCCTTTCTTTATAAAGCGGCAGGCTTCCTCGAAAACATATTTGCCTATTTTGAGTATCTTGCCATTTTCCTCAGCTATAGGAATAAATTCCTGCGGAGAGATAAATCCAAGCTTTTCATCCTTAAGCCTAACAAGGGCTTCACAGGAAACTATCTTGTTTCTTGAACTTGAATATATCGGCTGATAGTATACCTCAAAGCCACGATTATCCAGAGCCTTGTCTATAGCATTCTCTACCTCGCTTCGACGTTTGCTGTCATAAAAGTTTATGTCAGTTGCATGAAGAAGTCTTTCCGTTTCAGGTTCACGATGCTTGAACTGCTCGATAAAGTCCACCAGCATATCTGCATTGTCAACATCCTCAGGGCAGTCGATACGCATAAAGCAGGCTGTTATCAAAGTATCAACAGTACCTATATTCCAGTTTTCAGACAGCTTTTTCCTTATTGCACGATACGTTTCCCCCACCTTTTCAGAATCCTTCGGGAACATAAGAGCAAAGCATTCGTCCTCCAAATAAAATCCATCGCCCAGATTAACAAAGTTATAAAGATAGTCGGAAAAGCTTCTTAACAGAGAGTTGGAAAAACGTCCGCCAAAGGTTTTCATAAACATTTTGAAATCCGGTATCCTTATGAGCAATAATGTAAAATCAGAAGCTGAGGCATATTTTATGGAACACCTATTGACAAAGCTGCTCCAGTTGAGCATTTTTGTTCCTTGGTCTATCATATCGTCCTGACTTTGCAAAGTGAACATTATTAGAAGCATACATACAGACGCCGCAAAGCACTCCACAAGAAGATGTTTATTGATTATCTGAACAATCACTGCCACTACCGTCATTGAGATAAAGGCTGTTATAGAAGTGACCACCTGTCTTGAGAGCATACTTCTATTACCCATTGCGTAAACGATGCCAAATATAAGATAATAAATCGCCACAATGTATGTAAATGGCTGAAGAGTGCCACGATGATAACCGCCTTGGCTATCCACATAGATGATAAAATGTGTTGCAGGCGTCGTGATCACAAGCAAAAGGTCAACGATCATCGGTGTATATAAAAAGCTTTTGAAAAGTGCCGACATCTCTTTAAAGCCGTCCGTCAGGAAAAGTATATAGATCACAAATAGAAACGGAATAAGATTATGTGTAAAATAATAAGCCGTATGGAAGAAGGTTTTAAGCCCTATGCCCCATTCACCGGTAGACAACACGCTTAAAATATCCAAAACAGTTGACAAAGCCGAGTCGCCCACGAGAATGCCAAAGACCTTATTCTTGCTGCACGGAATACGCTTCTTGAAATAGAATACAACTCCTGTGATAGCATATATCACAAGGGCACATATATCATAATGGATAATATAACCCACAACGCAGACCTCCCCATATTATTATGATAATATTTTAACATAACTCTGTTATGGCTTCAACAGATTTAACAAAAAGTTATAATTTTTTTGGTTGTGTGCATAACTTACATATAAATAAAAGCCCGAATTTATGGTTTTTGTCAATTATTATCTATTCGTTGTAATGTTCATTCTTGCGGTTTACTGATAAGATATCATAAACATTTTAACATTATCCTAAAGCTTCACCCAAAAATGAAAAGTTAGAAAAATGGCAATAAATTAACTTACGGCAAAAAATTATACATAGTTTTAAATGATTTTTAAATTTGTCGGTTTGACTTGACTAATAAACATCTTGGGATTATAATAAAAACGTGGTAAGAATCTGTCATAAGACTTGTAAAAAACCGGTCTTTTGACAGAGTTTCTGTATATACCTAAATAATTAGTTCTTACTAATCTTTAAAGACGAAAACAGGAGGTAATAATTATGTTAAAATGTTTTAAAGACGAGAAATTTTGGTGTGCAGTAGGCGGAGCAGCCGCAGTTATTCTTGGCAAGAAAGTAGTAAAGGCTAAGAAAACAAGAGAGCTTGCCGTTACAGGTCTTGCAAAGGGAATGAAGCTCAAGAGCGATGCTCAGTCAGCACTGAGAAGCATGAAGGACGAAGCATCTGACATCTGCTATGACGCTAAGGTCGAGGCAGGAATAGATAACGAGGAAGAAGTAACTGAATAATGAAAGCTCAGATCGTTTATGACAAGCCCTGCCGCATACGTTTCCGCTGTGGTAGCAACGCTTTCACAAAAGAACTTGAACGGTCGATACATAAGCTTGTTATGTCAAACCCGTGGGCGATCGCCTGCGAGGCTCACTATGAGAACGGCGGAATACTTATACGCTATAAAGAGGGTCACAGAGCCGAAGCTGTCGAACTTGTAAGAAAGCTCAGAGGAAGCGACCTAGCACCTGTCAGCGACAATCAGTATGACACCGAGGAGATAGACAGAACATTCAAATCTGACCTTGCAAAGCTTGTGATGCAAAGATATATAAGAAAAGCTATTCTGCCTGCACCTATAGGCGCAGCACTTATCGTGTACAGCGGACTTAAATATATAGCAAAGGGCGTAAGCGCACTGTTTGACGGCAAGCTTACAGTTGAGGTGCTTGACGGAGCGTCAATAAGCGCTTGTCTTATCCAGAAAAATTACAATACGGCTGGCACTGTCATGTTCCTGCTTTCTGTATCAGGCTTGCTGGAGGATTACACAAGAGCGAGAACAAGAGCTGCTCTTACTGACAGCTTGGCGATAAAGGCAGATCAGGTATGGCTGGCAGGCAAGGACGCTGATACTCTTATACCAATGTCACAGCTTCAGGTGGACGATTGCATAAGAGTTCGCACAGGAAGCGTTATTCCTGTTGACGGTCAGATAACCGAGGGCGAAGCTTACATAAATGAAGCTTCCATGACAGGCGAGCCTCTTGCGGTCATGAAGAGCGCAGGAGCAAGCGTATTTGCGGGAACAGTTGTCGAGGAAGGCTCAGTTGTGATAAAAGTTCGCAAGCTTTCTTCCGACACAAAGATAAGCAAGATAATCGAACTTATCGACAACTCAGAAAACCTTAAAGCAGGTGTGCAGAGCAAAGCGGAGCGTCTTGCGGACTCTATCGTGCCGTACAGCTTTCTTGCCTTTGGTCTTACACTGCTGTTTACTAGAAATGTCACAAAAGCAGTTTCCGTTCTTATGGTGGACTATTCCTGCGCTATCAAGCTTTCAACGCCTATAGCCGTTATATCCGCTATTAAAGAAGCCGCTGATGATGACGTTACGGTAAAGGGCGGAAAATATCTTGAAGAATACGCACTTGCCGACTCTATCGTTTTTGACAAGACCGGCACTCTTACAAACGCCGAGCCGGTGCTTGAAAAGGTAATAGCCCTTGGGGATTACTCCGAGGCGGAAACGCTGAAAATTGCGGCTTGCCTTGAAGAGCACTTTCCTCACAGCGTAGCGAGAGCTATAGTAAAGGGTGCGGCCGATAGAGATATCGACCATGCCGAGGAACACGCCGAGGTGCAGTATATAGTTGCCCACGGAATTTCAACAACGCTTCACGGCAAACGTGCTATCATAGGAAGCAGGCATTTTGTCTGCGAGGACGAGGGCATAGAGATAACAGACGAACAGCAGGCTGAGATCGACGAAAAGTCGGGAGCATGCTCGGTAGTTTATCTTACTGTAGGCGACAAGCTCACAGGTGCGCTCTGCATAAGCGACCCGCCTAGACCTGAAGCTGAGGAAGCCGTTAAACAGCTCAAAGAAGCAGGCATAACAAATATCATTATGCTCACAGGCGACAGCGCAAAGGCTGCCGAGATAACCGCCCGGAAGCTTGGCATATCAGATTTCAGGGCGCAGGTGCTCCCAGAGGACAAGCACAGATATGTTGAACAGCTCAAAGAGCATGGACACAGAGTAATAATGGTAGGCGACGGAATAAACGACGCTCCAGCCCTTGCGGCGGCAAACGTTTCTGTCGCAATGAGCGACGCTTCCGATATTGCAAAGGAAACTGCCGATATCACAGTTCGTGGAGCAGACCTTACACAGCTTGCGGCTATAAGACAGCTTAGCGAAAAGCTAATGCACCGAATAAACAGTAACTACAGATTTATACTGCTGTTCAATTCAGTGCTTCTGCTGTCAGGAGCTTTCGGGCTTTTACAGCCGTCAGCCTCAGCGCTTCTGCACAACGCTTCAACAATGGCGATCTGTGCAAAGAGCATGACTCCTTTAGAGGATAAAAAACGCAAAAAGAAAAACAAGTAAACAAAATATAAAGAGCGAATGATCGTAACGTCATTCGCTCTTTTTGCATCTTAATAAATGTAACGCTTTTTCTTAAATTACTTAGCAGGTGTACAGTAGCAAATAGAATAAACTGTGATATCACCGTTTTTTGCCGCAGCATGAAGCTGATCCAGCTTATCAAAACCTGCACCAAGCTCCTTTACACAGTCTGCATAAGTGAACTTAGCATAGTAATGATCATTCGCTCTGCCTGTTTCGCTAGGCTGAACTCTTGCCCAGTTTGCTCCTCCTGACCAGCTCTGGAGAATAAGCTCAAGCTCGTTCTCTGCGCCAGAGTACTCAACATAGAAATAGCCATTTGCAGAGAGATGCGAAACATCAAAACTGCCATAATTTTTTGAAGTCATAACTGAAACTGCCTGACCCCATGAGCCACATGATTTTGCACCCCAGAAAATAGATACATATGGATCCTGCTCCGGCTTATCAGGGTCAACAGGATCTACCGGATCAACCGGCTCTGTTGACTTCTCGACAATATACTTAACACTAAGAACTTCGATATCTCCGTTAGCAGCACCAACATGGAAGCGGTCTACTTTAGAGAAATCTGTTGTTCCGAACGCCGCCGCAACATCGTCGTAGCTGTACTTTGCGTATACAATGCCGTCCTTTTCTGTTACCTCAGTTGGTGAAACTCTCGCCCAGTCTGCACCGCCTGACCAACTCTGGAGAATGACCTCCGCCTTGTCTGTGCCGCCCTTGAACTGAACTTCAAAATATCCGTCCTTTTCGATAACTGAGCTGTCAAAGCTGCCGCCTTCCTTAGTTGTGGAAAGAGTGATAGCCTGACCCCAGCCTGATGTCTTTGCCGAGCCTGTGAAGATAACAGTTTCCTTTTTGTCACTTACCTCGCCAGTTGCAGGGATAACCTCTGTCTTTATAACCTTGCCGCAAGTTGTACACTCAGTGTGCTTTGAGCCATTTTCTGTCGCAGTAGCCGCCTTGTCGATTATCCATGCGCTTTCGCTGTGACCTGTCGCAGGGATAGTTTCAGTGTACTTTTCACCGCATGAGCAAGTGTATACCTTTTCGCCGTCAGCTTCGCAAGTTGCAGCCTTTGTTGATGTGAGGGTATAGCTGTGCCTGTGACCGATAGGGTCGGTGTAATCGTCCTTCTTTGTCTCGCCGCAGGAAGCGCAGGTGTAGATAGTGTAGCCCTTTTCGTTCTCCGTAGGAGCAACTGTCTCGCCCTTTACCCAGCTGTGACCCTTTGCAGGGATAGTTTCAGTGTACTTGTCTCCGCAAGTACAAGTGTAAATTCTCTCGCCATCTGTTGTGCAAGTAGCTTCCTTTGTTACCTTTGCGGTGTAGCTGTGAGTGTGTGATGACTTAACATTCTTGACAGTGAGTGCATATGTATCTGTGTTTCCGTCTGAGAATGTGTATGTAAGTGTGTAATTACCATTTGCAAGCGTCTTGAGCCAGCTTTCGTTGAGCATTATCTGACTTCCGTTTGTGGAATAATCTAAGCCGCCTGAAAGCTTCTTGCCGTTTGCTGTGATAGACTCAACGCTCTTTCCATAAAGCACAAGGTCTGTTCTCACACCGCTTGGAGCATCAGCGTCAAATATGCCTGACTTTGTGGAAAGGTGTGGCTTCTCGGTCTGTCCGTCCTCATAGAAAACAGCATCGTCTATGTAAACTGTACCTGTCTTTTGGGCAGAATCTCCGCCCATATAGAACGAGAACTGGTTAAGCTTTGATGTATCAAGATTTCCGCCCGACTGCCAGCTTGGCGCTTTAAAGTCAGCGAATGGTATCTTGATAGTTTTTCCGTCTGCGAAATCAAGTGCTATCTGCGCTTCAAAATAATTGTCGTTTGCGTCTCTAAGCTGAACAGTAAGGCTGTTGCCTGTGCCGTCCCCCTCTACCCAAAGCTCAACGCCTGCAAATGATGAAGCATTTCTTATTGCAATAGGGTGGTTTACTCCGCAGTAGCCGTTTGGCGAGCCGATATCATATCCGAAAGCAAGCGCCTTTGAACCGTTCTTTGCAGCAAGAGAAAGTGAAACTTCATTGCCGCTTGTGTTTCTTGAATAAGACGACCAAAGTGCCTTATCATATGAATAGCTCTCAAATGTGTCAAGCTCATCAAGGCCTGTGGTGTCGGAAACATTTATTGTAAGCTCCCTATCCTCGCCCTCATAGAAATCGAACTTAAGCGTCACAATGCCTGCTGAAAGCGTCTTGAGATATGCACTTTTAAGGGTCACAGTGTCGCCCGAAGTTGTGTAATCTGTACCCTCTGCGAGTGCCTTTCCATCAGCAACAATGCCTCTGAACTCGCTTGTCTTGCGATCCATGGTGATATCAACATCACTGCACTTCTTAGGGTTTACGTCAACAGAGATTATCTCAGGAGAGATAATAGGCTTAGGGATAGAGCTGTCGCTCACCGTCAGATTGAACTTAGGCTGATTGCCGCCTGTTGTGAGTATCCTGCACGAATACTTTGCAAGCTCCTGCCTTTTAAGATAAGAAGCCTTGATAGTAACAGCGTTGCCACTTATGGTGTAATCGTCTGACGAGAGTTTCTTTCCGCCGACCTCAACACCGCTTATGCTGCCCTCTTTCATAGAAACATTCACCACAACGTTACCTGACTTGCTTCTGTCAAAACTGTATGTAGACTTGTCAGTGGTGTTTACAATGTTCTTCTTTTCCATTTTTGCAGCAGCGTTCATCATAAGAGTTCTTGTGCTGTCCGTCTTTTCGATACCCTCAGGGCCGTAAACGGTGTAGCCGTCATAGTCCTGATAAAGAGTGCCGTCATCAAGATAGGAAGCTATCATCCAGTAGTTGAAGCCCTGATATTCGACACCCTCATAGTAGTCCCCTGTTACAATATCCAGCCAATCGGAATAAGCGGCGTCACGCTTTGTTTTGTCTGTAAGACCGAATTCCTCAAAGATAATAGGCTTGTCAGCGGAAGATGTGGTCTGGGCATGGCGCTTTATCCACTCGAGGTCATCATCGCCAAGGTCAAAGCCCCACTGATCAACGTACATATGCGGTGTGCCAAAGTCTACAGTGTCGATAGTCATAAGCTTGTCAAAGTCAACACCGTAGTAGCCTGAATATGCGGAAGACGGAAGATCTTGCCTTGCAGCTTCCTGATAGCCAAGGTTATAAAAGCCCTCGTCGCCAACAGATACCATGTGATAAGGGTCGATAGACTTTACATATGCTGACATTTCCTTTGCCCAGTTATAAAGAATATCGTCCTTGCAGAACTCGTCAACAGTACATCTCGGCTCGTTTGAAAGCTCCCAAGAAAAAACAGCTTCAGAATCCATAAGCTTCTCGCCTGTGTAGTAGTTGGTGTGATTTAACAAAGTCTTGATATAATCCTTATACCACCCCTTGATAGTTTCATTAGTGTAAAAATCGCAGGTGTCCTTTTCGTCCACTTTGCTATTGCCAACGCTCTTGCCCTGTGACATCTGATACCACTTTACATACTGGCCCATTCCGCCGAACGCTTCCCAATAGTTCGTGAAAGTAATAACAAGCTTCATATCATGTTCTTCAGCCTGCTTGATAATATAATCAAGATGTCTCAGGCCGTCCTCACCCTCATTCACAATAGGCTTGCCAGCCTCATCGTCCCAATACTGGAAGTAAACTCCGTCCTTTTCGCCCGTTCCGTCATTGTTGCCCTCAAAGGTCTCATGACCAGACTGCGAGTCGATCTCGCCTGTTTTCTTACCAACGTCAAGATTTCCCCAAATTCTTATTACTTTAAGCCCCATTTTTGAAGCGTCATCGAAAACATTCTTTACCTCACTCTTTGACTTATAGGTGAGATAATAGCAGTTCGTGCCGCCGTAATAGTAAGGGCTTCCGTCACACATAAACTTTGAGCCGTCAGCATAAACAAATCCCTCTGGGTGTGTCGCCGCATACTCCGCATATGCGCTGATATCTGCGAAAGGCACAATGCTAACAGCCATTGCAGCAGCCGCCAGAGCCGCAGAAAATCTTCTCATTACTCCTGTCATAACCATACTCCTTTTTCATCATTTTAGCTAATTTTAATTAATTTAGCTTGCCGAATTATTGCGTTTTTACTTTATCACAAACTTAATTTAATGTCAATCTCTTAAAACGATTAAGCAAGCAAGTTTTTAAAAATCAATGTTTTTGACAAATAAAGAAGTACGAACTTAGTGAATTGTGCTATAAGTAATCATCATTTTTTATTATTTTCGTCTTTTGTTACCAAAGAAAATAATAGTTAAAAAACGTTTACATTTCATATTAACATCAAACGTTTAAGATAAACAAATTAACAAATGCAAATTACACACAAAACAAAGCCGAGCATATCATTTCAAAATGATATGCTCGGCTATACAAAAAGATATTCAATACACTTACCATGCATAAAGATGAGCCCTATGTAAACATAAAAAAACACCTATCCAAGTGCCACATCAAGTATCATCATAAGCACAAAGCCCAGCGCAAAAACTATAGTTCCAATATTGGAGTGTGGCTTTTCCGACATTTCAGGTATAAGCTCCTCCACCACCACATAAATCATAGCACCTGCCGCAAAACTTAGAAGATACGGCAAAACAGGGATTATAAACTGTGCCAAAAGTATCGTCAGCACAGCCCCAACAGGCTCGACAACTCCCGATAAAACGCCGTAAACAAAGGCTTTTCCCTTTCCCATACCCTCCGAACGCAGTGGCATGGATATTATTGCACCCTCTGGAAAGTTCTGTATTGCGATACCGAGGGATAATGCCAACGCACCAGCGGCGCTTATAGCATGATGGTCAGCCGCCCAGCCTGCATATACAACGCCAACAGCCATTCCTTCGGGGATATTGTGAAGCGTCACCGCAAGCACAAGCATCGTTGTGCGCTTGAAACCGCTTTTCGCTCCCTCAGGCTCAGTGGCGTTCATGTGAAGATGTGGTATAACTCTATCGAGAAAAAGCAGAAAAAACACTCCAAGAATAAATCCAACCGCCGCAGGAACAAACCTCAGTCTATCCATTTTCGCTGATTGCTCCATAGAGGGTATTAGCAAGCTCCACACTCCTGCCGCCACCATTACTCCTGCCGCAAAGCCTGTCAAGGCTCGCTGAACAAGATAATGCAGATTTTTCTTCATAAAAAGCACACACGCCGCACCAAGAGATGTACCCAAAAACGGTATCAGAATGCCTTTAAAAATAGTCATGCTCATTGTTCTTCACTGATATGCTTCTTCAATGCCGCAAAGCTCTCGTCAGACAAAACGTGTTCTATCTTGCAGGCGTCATGTTCTGATATTTTTCTGTCAACACCAAGACTTACAAGCCACTCTGTCAATACAAGGTGCTTTTCGTAGATCTTTTCCGCAACATATCTGCCGTCGTCAGTGAGAGTAATGAAGCCGTTTTCGTCCATTGTGATGAACTTTCCCTCACGAAGTATCTTCATAGCGTTTGATACGCTGGGTTTTGTAACGTTCAGCTCCCTTGCAACATCAATGCTCCTCACCTCGCCGTTTTGCTTGTTCCATAAAACGAGTATCGCTTCCAGATAGTCCTCCCCGGACGTGTGAATGTTTGCCATTTGTATGCCCCTTTCTTTGTTAGTTATAGCTAACTTACATCTATAAAATTACTGCACGCCACGAAGCTAAGCCTATCAAAACAAAATGCCTTTTCACAAAAAGCTTTTTGCAAACTTAGCCGCACCCTTCTCGTGCAGTATCAAAAGTATAGAACATCGGTTAATGTATACTAACTAATGTTTATTATATCACAGAAAATATGTTTTGTCAAGCAAACAAAAAAGCCGTGACAGACCTTTTCATCTGCCACGACTTTGTGCATAGCTATTTACTTGAATCTTGCAAAAAATCCTTTTTTCTCATAAGGCTCTCTTTCAGCGGAAATAAAAGTGTAGCCTGTTTTCTCAACTGCTTCTTTAAGCTTTTCATCAGGGATATCCTCATCAACTATAGCCACAGTTTCGCCCTTTGCATGGGAAGAGCTTACTTTTTTCACCTTGAAATTCTGCCTGAAAGTGTCATTCATATGCGATTCACACATTCCGCACATCATTCCGTCTATTTTTACTGTTATCTTTTCCATTTCTGACCCTCCAATGCTTGATAGGTTAGAACTTGCTAACCATGCTTATTGTAACACAGCCTATAGCTTTTTTCAAGTCAATAATGTAAATTTTAATCTGCCGTTTGTCTGTTGTTCTCCGCAAGAAGATAATTCTTCACTTCCCAAAGCTTCTGAGAAAGGTCAACATAATAAGTGTGCGGATTTTCAAATCGTGTGATCTCGTCCCAAAGAGTGTCTATCTCAGCCGCCGCATACTTTACGATATCCTCGTATGCAGGCTTCTTGTATACACACTTGCCGTCCTTGAATATCTGCTGTTGAATAGGCTTTGCCTCAAAGTTTGTGATGACCTTCTTCTTCCATGTAAACTGCGGGTCAAAAAGCGTAAGGGGTCTGCTTTCGTCTATCACCTCGTCATGAATACACAGCAAATCAGCCACAGCCTTGTGATTGTCCTTATCATAAATTCTGTAAAGCTTTTTGAAGTGCGGAGTCGTTATCTTCGCCACGTTTTCAGAAATCTTTATCTTAGGCTGAATATTGCCATCATCGTCCTCCACAGCTGCAAGCTTGTAAACTCCTCCGAAAACAGGCTCGCTCTTTGCGGTGATAAGTCTTTCGCCCACGCCGAACATATCCACCTTTGCGCCCTGATATATCATATCTCTTATAAGATACTCGTCAAGGGCGTTTGAGGCACATATTTTGCAATCAGGATAGCCTGCCTCGTCAAGCATTTTTCTTGCTTTCTTGGAAAGATAAGTTATATCTCCCGAGTCTATCCTTATTCCCACAGGTCGGCAGCCCATAGGCTTCAGCACCTCGTCAAAAGCCTTTATTGCATTAGGCACACCGCTTTTCAGCACATTGTAAGTGTCCACAAGCAGAACAGTGCCATTGGGATAGCACTTACAGTAAGTCTTGAAAGCTTCAAGCTCACTGTCAAACATCTGCACCCATGAATGTGCCATTGTGCCTGTTGCATTAAAGCCGAAAAGCTGGTCAGTGATAGTGCAGGCTGTGCCTGAGCAACCGCCTATGCCTGCGGCTCTAGCACCGAGTATGGCAGCGTCTGCACCATGAGCACGTCTTGAACCAAACTCAGATACCGCTCTGCCCTGAGCCGCCCTTACAATACGGTTAGCCTTTGTTGCAATAAGTGTCTGATGATTTATGCAAAGCAGAAGATAAGTTTCCACAAGCTGAGCCTGCACCGCAGGTGCTCTCACCGTTATAATAGGCTCGTTAGGGAACACAACAGTACCCTCCGGCACAGCAAATATATCTCCTGTGAAGCGGAAATCCTTAAGATATTCAAGAAAGCCCCCGTCAAAAATGCCCTTTGAGCGCAGGAATTCAATGTCCTCTTCGTCAAAATGAAGATTTTCGATATAGTTTATGACCTGCTCCAGACCGCAGGCAATGGCAAATCCGCCGCCGTCAGGTATCTGTCTGAAAAACAGATCAAAATAAGATATTTTTTCCTGCATACCGCTTACAAAATAGCCGTTTCCCATTGTAAGCTCATAAAAATCGCACAGCATAGTGTAATTGAATTTGTCCATTTTGCTCTCTCCTTTTCAGCTTATAACAAGAGGGACTAATGTCCCTCCTGCTGTTTTACAATATTATATCACGCCACAGGTGCAAAAACCTGAACTAAAGCGCAAACTTTTCTGAATATTCAGCCAACAGCTTCTCGTAATAGTCAGGACCGTTTCTGTGAAGCTTATCAAGATATTCATGCTTTTTAAGGCTGTTATATTTCTCTTGGTTTGCAATAAGATAGACCGCAATATTTGAGCAGTGGTCTGATATTCTCTCAACATTTGTGAGTATATCAAGGAAGTTCACACCCACCTCGATGTTGCAAAGACCATTCTTAGACCTGTCGATATGAACTGCCTTAAGCTCCTCAACAAGTCTGTCTACCACTTCTTCAAGTGGCTCGATCTCCTTGAGAACGTTCATATCCCCTGTCTTTGTGGCTTCGATAGCAAGCCCGATTATCTCCTGAATGGCGTTGCACACAACATCAAGCTCGTGCTTCGCCTGCTCAGAAAAACCAATCTCCTTTTCATAAAGAACATCCGCAGTTTCATAGATGTTTATAGTATAGTCGCCTATTCTCTCATACTCTGAAATAAGGTGGAAAAGTGCTGTAACAGTTCTCGACTCATCCTCGTTCAGACCGCAGTCGTTGAGCTTTATAAGGTATGAACCTACTCTGTCCTCAAGCCTATCGATAAGCTCCTCACGCTCTTTTATCTTGTCGATAGACTTAAGGTCATACTTGTCATAAAGCTCTCTTACCGATATGAAATTTTTCTGTGCCAGCACGCCCATTTGAACAACTGCCTCTGTAGCCTGTGCGATAGCAACGTTTGGAGTAACAAGAAATCTGTCGTCAAGAAGATCCTCCTTAGTGAAAGTATCATCGTCCTCAGCGTTCTTCTTATCTCTGATAGTCCATTCGGCAAGCTTTTCAAGCACTGTATAGAACGGCAGAAAGATTATAGTTACCACAACATTGAAGATAGTATGGAAGTTTGCGATGCTTCCCGTTGTAAAGCTATTATTCCAAAACGGAAATCCTATTGTATACTGAATGATATAAACGCCGATAAGAAAGATTATAGTACCGATAAGATTGAAATAGAAGTGTATCATAGCGGCTCTCTTAGCGTTCTTTGAAGCACCTATACTTGAAATAAGAGGTGTAGCACAAGTACCGATGTTAGTACCCATTATGATAGGAAATGCAGAAGCGAATGTGATAGCGCCTGACACTGAAAGCGCCTGCAAAATGCCTATAGAAGCGGCTGATGACTGTATGATAGCCGTGAATATCGCACCCACCAATACGCCCAGAACAGGGTTTTTAAGCACTGCAAAAAGCTGCTCGAACTGCGGAAGCTCTGCCAGCGGAGCGATCTTCTCCTGCATAAGTATCATTCCGGTAAAGAGGATACCTATGCCCATCATTATCTCGCCCACGTTCTTTGTCTTGTTCTTCTTTCCCACCATTATGATGATAAGACCGATAACGATAAGTATAGACGAGAAATTCGACGGCTTGCAAAGCTGCAATATAGCAGGGCCGCTGCTGTCCCCCTCGAGGTTCGTGAGCCTTAATATCTGAGTTGTCATGGTCGTTCCGATATTTGCGCCCATGATTATTCCAACTGCGCCCTTAAGCTTCAAAAGGCCTGCGTTTACAAGTCCCACCACGATAACAGTAGTTGCCGATGATGACTGCACCGCTGCTGTTACCAATGCACCGAAAAGTATTCCTGAGAACACGTTTCCCGTCATTTTCGCAAGGACCTTCTCCATAAGTCCGCCCGAAGCCTTTTCAAGTCCCGAACTCAATATGGTCATTCCGTACAAAAACAGACCAAGTCCGCCCGCCATTCCGATAATGTTAAAGATACTCAAATCAATTCATTCCTTTTCTTGTTTTTTCCACTGCACAACGTCCGAGCACGCCCCTGCGCACCCCATTACTTACCTTACCTTTACGCCGATTTTACTTAATAAATAAAACAAAGCCAAAGCCTGCACGGATATCCCGCAAGGCTCTGACTTTGATAATTATTTCTTTCCTGCCACCACAAGTCTGTTCATGGCACGTCGCAGTTTCTGCTCCGCCCTTTCAAACTCTTTCTGGCCAGCATTTTCTCTGAGCTTGTTCTCTGCCGCCGCCTTTGCCTTTTCGGCTCTTGCAACGTCTATCTCATCAGCCCATTCGATAGCAGATGTCACCACTGTCACACCGTCAGCAGACACCTTTATAAGCCCTCCCGAAATAGCGGCTGTTCTGAACTCACCTTCTATTTTGATACGGAAAGGAGAAGAAACGATATTTGCCACATATGGCGCATGACCTGCAAGTATACCAATATCACCTGATACGGTCCTCACAATGATCTGCTCAGTATTTCCCTCAAAAAAAGTTTTTTCAGGGGTTATTATCTTAAGATCAAAAGGCGTCATAATCTTTCTCCATAAGTTTTTACAAATCAGCGCATGCGGCACAAAATTGCCACATACATTCACTATATACTATAATCCGACTCTTGTCAAGTATTTTTCTTTAAACGTTCTGTTACTACTGTTCACTTTCTGCGATCTGTCTGCCCTTTTCAACAGCCTCGTCGATAGTTCCCACGAACAGGAAAGCAGATTCAGGCAGGTCGTCATGCTTGCCCTCAATTATCTCCTTGAAGCCTCTGATAGTTTCCTTGATAGGCACATATTTGCCCTTCATACCTGTGAACTGCTCAGCAACGGAGAACGGCTGTGACAGAAAACGCTGTATCTTTCTTGCTCTTGATACTGTGAGCTTATCCTCGTCAGAAAGCTCGTCCATACCCATGATAGCGATAATATCCTGAAGCTCCACATACCTCTGCAAGATAGACTGGACCTGTCTTGCTACCTGATAATGCTCATTTCCCACTATCTCAGGCGAAAGTATCCTGGAGTTTGACTCCAACGGGTCAACCGCAGGATAGATACCAAGTGATGAAATGCTTCTTGAAAGCACCGTCGTTGCGTCAAGGTGAGCAAACGTAGTTGCAGGCGCAGGGTCTGTCAGGTCGTCCGCAGGCACATAAACTGCCTGAACGGAAGTAATAGAGCCTTTTGTTGTTGAAGTGATACGCTCCTGTAACTGACCCATTTCAGTTGCAAGGGTAGGCTGATAACCAACGGCTGACGGCATTCTGCCAAGCAGAGCCGACACCTCAGAGCCTGCCTGAGTGAATCTGAATATGTTATCGATAAAAAGCAGCACGTCCTGATGCTCAACATCTCTGAAATACTCCGCCATTGTCAGACCTGAAAGTGCAACTCTCATTCTTGCTCCAGGCGGTTCGTTCATCTGACCATACACAAGCACAGTCTTGTCGATAACTCCCGACTCTTTCATCTCATAATAAAGGTCGTTGCCTTCACGGGTACGCTCTCCAACGCCTGTGAATACCGAGATACCGCCGTGCTGATTGGCAACGTTATTTATAAGCTCCTGAATAAGCACCGTCTTGCCTACGCCTGCACCGCCGAAAAGACCTATCTTTCCGCCTTTCAGATATGGTGCGATAAGGTCGATTACCTTGATGCCTGTTTCAAGTATCTCATTTGAGCCGGACTGCTCCTCATATGTCGGAGGCTCTCTGTGTATCTCCCAACGCTCCTTAGTTTCAGGTGCAGGCAGATTGTCAACAGGCTCACCCAGAAGATTGAACATTCTCGAAAGAGTTTCCTTGCCCACCGGAACAGATATAGCCTTGCCGGTATCAACAGCGTCGATACCTCTCACAAGACCGTCCGTAGAGCCCATGGCGATACATCTTACTATATCGTCGCCTATATGCTGAGCCACCTCAACAACGAGCTTTTCGCCCTTGTTGTCTATCTCAATGGCATTGAGCAGGTCAGGAAGGCTGTCCTTTTCAAAGCGTATATCAACTACCGCTCCAACTATCTGGACTACCTTGCCTATGTTTTTGCTTTCCATTTATTTACCACCTTTCAAAAAGGGATATCATAGCTTGATATGTTTAAAAGCCTGCAAAATGCAGACGAACGCTGTTCGCCCCTGCAAGACTTCTCCAACAATACCCACAACATTTACTTTTGAACGCCCACATTCGGGGCATAATTATTATTTCTATCTTCCGATAGTTGCCGAGCTTATCTCTGTAAGCTCCTGAGTTATCTGCGCCTGTCTTGCTCTGTTGTAAAGAAGCGACAGATTGTCTATCATTTCTCCTGCGTTGTCCGTTGCAGACTCCATTGCAGTACGTCTTGCCGCCTGCTCAGAAGCGTAAGAATCCACTATCGCAGAATAAAGCATACCGCCTATATACTGCGGTATCATGCCGTCAAAGACCTCCTCAGGGGACGGGTCATAGATAGTTGACGGGTGCTTTCTTCCCCCAAGCTTGTCAAGATCCTCCACGGGAAGTATCTGCAAGCTGCAAGGCTCTTGTGTCAGAGCCGACACGAAGGTGGTATACACAAGCTCTACCTTGTCATAATCCCCATTTCTGAAGCCTGCGATAACATCTTCCGCAATGTCCATAACAGTGTCAGCGTCAATGCTCTCAGCTATCTGCGGATATTTCCACACAAGGTCATAATCACGCTTCTCAAAGAACTCAACAGCCTTTTTGCCCACAGCCATAACACGAAGCTGACCGCCTGATGACAGCACATCGTCAGCCTTTGCCTTAGCCATTTTCAGCACGTTGGAGTTAAATCCTCCTGCAAGTCCCCTATCGCCTGCCACCACTATAAGCAGTGTGGAATTAAGGAACTTCTTCTTTGTATACACCGACTTGAAAGCTCTGTCGCAGGATATATCGCACATTGTCTTAAAAAGCGTTTCAAAGAACGGCTGAACTGCCACCGCCTTGTCTTTGGCACGTCTGAGCTTAGAAGCCGCCACAAGCTGCATGGCTTTTGTTATCTGCATGGTGCTTTCAACGCTTTTGATACGTCTTTTGACGTCTTTCATATTAGCTGTTGCCATTGCTCAGCGCTCCTTATCTGCTTTGAAGAAACTTCTGTGAATACTCCGCAAGCACGTCCTTTATTGCCTGTTCATTCTCTTTTGTAAGCTCTCCTGTTTCCCTTATTGATGAGAAAATATCAGGGTGAGTTTCATCTATATACACAAAAAGATCTTTCTCAAATTCAGCGATATCCTCAACTCTGATATCTTTCAGATAGTTGTTTACCACCGCATAGATTATGACCACCTGCTTCTCAACGTCCAGCGGTGAGGTCTTGCCCTGCTTGAGCACCTCCACAATACGTTCGCCCTGTGCAAGTCTTTCCTTAGTGTCTTTGTCAAGGTCAGAGCCGAACTGCGAGAATGACTGCAATTCTCTGTACTGAGAATAAAGCAGTTTCAGCGAGCCTGAAACCTTTTTCATAGCCTTTATCTGTGCCGAACCGCCTACACGGGATACTGATATACCAGGGTTTACCGCAGGTCTGACGCCTGAGAAGAACAGCTCAGATTCAAGGAATATCTGTCCGTCAGTGATAGATATAACGTTTGTCGGGATATAAGCCGAAACATCGCCTGCCTGAGTTTCGATAATAGGCAGAGCGGTTATAGAGCCTCCGCCGTAGTCCTTGTTAAGACAGCAGGCTCTCTCCAAAAGTCTTGAATGGAGATAGAATACATCTCCCGGATAAGCCTCACGTCCTGTCGGTCTTTGAAGCAGAAGTGACATAGTTCTGTACGCCACAGCGTGCTTCGAAAGGTCGTCATAAACGCACAGCACGTCCTTGCCCTGAAGCATGAAATATTCTGCCATTGCAACGCCTGCATATGGTGCTATATACTGCAAAGGCGCCATTTCAGAAGCCGTTGCCGATACAACTATAGAATAATCCATTGCCCCATGTTTAGAAAGGGTATCCACCACGTTTGCCACAGTAGACTGCTTCTGACCTATCGCCACATAGATACAGATAACGTCCTTGCCTTTCTGATTTATGATAGTGTCAAGTGCTATAGAAGTTTTACCTGTCTGTCTGTCGCCTATAATAAGTTCACGCTGACCTCTGCCTATCGGTATCATAGAGTCGATAGCTTTGATACCTGTCTGCAATGGTCTGTTTACTGATTGTCTTGTAATTATTCCGAAAGCAGGGCTTTCCACAGGTCTTGTTTCTGTTGTAAGCACAGCGCCCCTGCCGTCGATAGGCGCACCGAGAGCGTTCACAACTCTGCCAAGCAGTGTGTCGCCAACAGGCACAGAAACTATCCTGCCTGTCCTCTTTACTCCAGACCCCTCTTTTATTCCGTCCTCAGAGCCGAGAAGTACACAGCCTACAAAATCCTGCTCCAAGTTCATTGCCATGCCGTATGTTCCGTTAGAAAATTCAAGAAGTTCACCCGACATACACTTGTCAAGTCCATGAACTCTTGAAATTCCGTCGCCAACAGTGCAGACCGTCCCCACATCGTCAAGCTCAAGCTTGCTGCGGTAGTCCTTGATCTGCTGTTTTATCAAGCCTGTTATTTCATCAGGACGTAATTTCATGTTAAAATACCGTTCCTTTCCTATGCAATGACCCCGTCGATCTGAGCCTTGATATCATCAAGCTTAGTTCTGACGCTGCCGTCTATTTCTGTGTCTGAATATCTCAGCACGATACCGCCCATAAGGCTTTTGTCCACCTTTTCCACAAGCACTATCTTTGCCCCCGAAACAGCTTCCAGCTTAGCCACAAGCTTGTCCCTGAGCCTTTCAGACAGAGGCATAGCCGTCACTGCAGTGACCTCTATGATATTATTATGCTTTTCATAAAGCTCCTTGAACTTTGCGCATATCTCAGGCAGAAACCTTATCCTGCCCTTTTCGCTCACAAGGCAAAGAAAATTAAGCGTAACAGGCTGTATCCTGCCCATAAACACCTTTTCCAGCGCCGCCCTTTTTTCGTTCTCCGTCACCAGTGGCGACGCAAGAAGCTCCACATATTCCTCCTGACCCTGAGAGAAAAGTATATCCCTTATGCTCCCAAGCTCACCATAGACTTCATCAAGGCAGTTTTCCTCGCAGCACACCTCGAAAAGTGCGTTGCCGTAAATATTCCCGATACTGTCTGCCATTACATCTCACCCACATTGTCAATGAACTTCTCGATAAGACGTTCGTTGTCCTCGCCTGTCATATCCTTTTCCACAACTGCCGCCGCAGCCGAGAAAGCAATATCGGTGATCTCGTTCTTGATCTGGTTGACAGCGATCTTCTTTTCTCTTTCGATCTCTCTTGAAGCGTTGTCCACAAGACCCTTTGCCTCAGTTCTCGCTTCGCTGATTATCTCGTCAGAACGCTGTTGAGCCTTTCTTGTTGCCGTCTGTATAATCTGTGCAGACTCTTCCTTTGCACCCTCTAATCTGCTTGTATACTCAGCTTCAAGCTTCTCGGCATTTTCTTTTGCCTCGTCAGCCTGCCTGTAAGTTTCCTTAACATCATTTTTCCTGTCCTCGATGACCTTGTTCACCTTATCGAACAGAAAATGCCTGAGCACCAAAAACAGTATGAGCGTATTGAGCAAAGTCGCAATTATCGTTGTCAGATCTATTGACAGAAACTCTGTCACATCGCCTGCTGCCAATACCATTTATCCAACCTCCCCTCCGCACCAATGCAGAGCAAATCTTGTTTGAAGCTTTTTATTAAAGCTTTCCGATAAATGGGTTAGCAAAGAGCAGGATAAGAGCAACTACGAATGCGTAGATACCTGTTGACTCAGCCATAGCAACGCCTATGAACATTGTTCTTGTGCAGTCGCCCTTAGCCTCAGGCTGTCTTGCGATAGCCTCGATAGTCTTTCCTACTGCGTAGCCCTCACCGATACCAGGTCCGATACCTGCGATCATTGCAAGTCCTGCACCGATTGCTGAACAGCCAAGAAGAATAGCCTTTTCCATAATGATAAACCTCCGTTATTTACATATTTATACTTTTCCGCCAAAGCGGTAATTTACTCTGTTTCCGCAGCCGCACCAACGTTTACCATGGTGAGCATGGAGAAAATATAAGCCTGTATGCACCCTGAGAACAGGTCGAAATACACGCTAAGCACCGCAGGTATACCTACCTGAAATACGCTGAACGCCCATGAGCCTGCCTCAAAAGTCAGACCCAGTGCAGATGACAGCGAGCCTAACGCACCGTAAAGCAGTCCCGTTATTACCATGCCGCCTGCAACGTTACCAAAAAGACGGAACGCCATAGACGCTGGTGTTGCCACCTCACTGATGATATTAAGCGGCAGAATGAAAGCAACAGGCTGAGCAAAGCTTTTAAGGTAGCCCTTGAAACCATTCGCTTTTATCTTGTTGTATGTGATAAGCACGAATGTCATAAGAGCCCACGTTGCCGTAACATTGATGTCCGCCGTCATAGACCTGAGCCCTATCATACTGATAAGAGCGCCAAACACCGCATAAATAAGCAGCGTAGCAATATAAGGGGCATACTTCATCATCTTAACGCCCATGTTCTCTTTGACCATGTTGTTGACGAAATTCACAAGCATCTCCGCAACCACCTGACGTTTTTTCTCAGGCACTTTTTTCAGGTCATGAGTGAGCCACAAGCACAGTATCAGCACCGCAACTATAATAAGCCAGCCCATCACCACCGTTTCGGTGATCCTCAGACTGCCTATCTCAAACACTATCTTAGGGCCGTTTCCAATACCCGTCATTTATTTATCCCTTCTTTCTCTTATCTGTATGACATACAGAATCATCCTCGGATAAAACTGCGGCAGAAGAATCCCAACTGGACTTACTGCCTTTGTGAGCATAGCCCCCGCACAAAGCACAAAAAGCACTCCATACCTAGTCATGTAACACCCAAGCATTGTGCGTTTAGCCTTTTTGCCCTCAAGCTCCACAGCCTTTTCGCAGGTCACACCAAGGTAGTACATACAAAGGCACATATAGCCCCAGCCCAATGCAAAGCCCGCAAGCTGTGTGATGTCAAAGCCCCACAGCAAAGTAAATACCCAGCATACAGCAGCCATAACACCGCCCCATAAGCATATTTTTTTCAGCAAGCCGCCAAGCTCAGAGCCTATATTTTTCACTTATTTTCTCCGATTTTCATAAAGAAATCCACCATAAATCTTTACATTTTCTTAATAGCAGAAAATATCTGCCTGATGTATTTCATTATACCACACAGCCCCACATTTTTAAAGAGCAAACCGCAAACTTAAACATTTATTTTACACGGATTTTACATTTCGTTCACAGTTAGTCAAATAATTAGTTAATTATGATTTGACGTTAATAATTTATCAATAGTCAATCATTGATTTTTGACATTGTTTGAGTTTTGTCATACGATTTCACAATAAAAAACGGACTGCCGCAAGCCGAAATAATATCACGGCTGAGCAGTCCGCAAGCATATGTGCAGCTTATCTGATGATATCGTCAACAACGCTTTCTACAGTGCTTACAGTATCATCAATAATATCCGCACCACCGCTTACAGTGTCCTTGATACCATCGCCAACACGGCTTACAAGCGTGTCGCTGTCATCACGTCTGCTTGTGACCTCATTTTTAGAAGTTGTGGTCGCAGTAACGCCGGAAGATGTCGAACCTGAGCTATCGTCATTTCTTGAACAGCCTGCGAGCATAACGCCGCAAAGTCCAAGACAAGTTAGCATAGCGATCAATTTTTTCATAATTAAGTTCCTTTCAGTATAAGATATGCCATTTCAGGCTAATGCTATTATTTCTCGGAGATGAGGATATATTCATAAAAAAACAAAAAAGAGATGAGCCAAAAGCCCATCTCTCTGTCAGATCAAAAAATCAATAGAACTGCGATCTCTTTTTCTTGATAACGAAAATAACAGCACCTACAATAACCACCGCAACGACCACAATAACTACAATGCCTACTACTCCGATACCCTTTGAAGATTCAGCCTCAGACGACGAAGTGCTGCTCAGTCCGTTTGACTTAGGCTGCACCTTTAAGCCCTGCACGATCTCCTGTGCCTTTGCACTTTTATTGTAGCCATCGAGATTCATTACCTGAAGATCTTCACCATTTTTTTGCAGCGGAGTATCTATTACAAGATTATCAATATAAAGCACATCTGTCTTATCCATTTTCTTGATAACCGGTATCTCAAAAATGAACTTTGTTGCTCCGCACTCGTCAGGTACCGGTATAAGCGCTGTCGCATACTGAGTAACATTATTGCTTGCATCTGTATTTATTTCAAGCTGAACACTATTGCTGGTCACCTTTTTGTATTCCTCAGTACAAGGAAAAGCAAACACAGAATCTCCCATAAGCTTGCCCTGAGCGTCCTGATTTATCCTATACTTAAAAGAGATCATACAGCCGTCAAAACAAGTCATGCCAAAATCCTTGGCGTCGATCTCAACGCCCATCGTTATATAAGGCGCATCTTCAGATTCAGAGCCGGGATAAACCAAATTCTTATCGTCATCTCTTATAAGCGAAGCATAAGTACAATAATCGCTTATGTCATTAGGCTGCGTTGCTGTTATCTTAAGGCTTGCACCCTGATAAGCATAGGTCTTTTCCTGGGATGCTCCCACTGATATCTTCTCTCCGTCAGGAGTCACCTTGATATATCTCTCCCAATCCTTCATATCAAACGACAAGGACGGTGCTGAAGTATCTGTTGTAAGGATACTCTTGTCGGCACTATATTCAGGTATTTCAGCCTCACTGTCGGCATAGGCAGGCACAGCACAAACGCCAAGCATCATTATCGCTGATACCACGCCAAGTATTCTCTTTGATCTCATCTTAATTCTTATCCTCCCTTGATACTATTGTATGTAAACGCTTTCACAGCCGTTCACACAAGTATCGAAACGCTATAAAACACTATTAATATTTTACACCTTTTTAACAAAACTGTCAAGCGTACCATACAATTTTTCATATAATGTAACTGTTTTGTAATACAAGCTAAGCATTTTCACCAAAATAGCCACACGCTTTTTATGAATAAACTCTTATTGACAGCCATTTTTAACAAAAAAGACCGCCTTCTCAGACGGTCTTGCGATCTTATTGAATACCAAGGAACTGGAAATACTGCTTATCCGGCATTGTTGTAACAGAAGTGGCTCTCAGATCATCAGCCTCCGAAAGTCTGTACTGCACCTTGAGAACTCCGTCCTCCTCTACCCAGCCAACATCAGGAACTGTTCCTCTTATGCCCTTGTTGGAAATTGTCTTTTTGATACCTTTCTGCTTAAGAGTAAAGAATTTAAGCTCGATATCCTGATTGTATGGCACTACGCATATCTTTACAGCACCCTTGTCGCTGTCCTTTACATCATAAAGTATTATCTGATACTGGCCGTCTGGCGATATGGTATTTGATTCTGACGTTACTTCAGTGAGCTTCTTGAAGTTATCTCTGTAGAGAGCATAAACGCTTGACGATGTGTCAAGATCTGAATTTAGCACAGTTTCAACAGACGTGCCTCCGAAAAGGATATTAAGCACAAAGTAAGCAACTATTCCAAGAACATACATAAGCAGGTATATCGTACCCATTATAACCTTTACAGTTTCGTTCGTGCCTGCCGCAAAGAACATTATGATAGCAACAACGAACGGAGGAACTATCAATATCCAATCGCCCATGTTGAAAAGTATCATGCAGAACACGACCGGAAGCATGAGTATGCTCAGTATCTCCGTCACAAGCTCACGTCTTGAAAAGAGCATAAGTCCCATAAAAACTACGTTAAGCACCACATACACTGTGAAAAACGATTTTTCTCTGCCTGCCGCAAACTCCAGATCATACAGGAACGTTGCATAAGTGAGCAGAGTTATTACAGCAAAGTAAGCGACATTGAAAACTGACACCGCTCGCTTCACCCATACGTTAGATAAAAAATCCTTCATTTTTAGTCCTCCCTAGACACTCTGTTCTTTTATTTTACACGAAATTACGCAAAAAATCAAGTGCTTTATTTCTTTATTTTTTCTTAAAACACAAATCAGACATATCAAATAGTATTTAATTGGCTGAATGCCGTCAATTGAGTATTATCTCTTCACCGCCGCTGAGTCCCGAAAGTATCTCAACATTGTCGTTGTCCTCGATGCCAAGCTCTACGTCCTGCTCTATCTTTACGCCGTCCACAAGCAGGTTCACATAGTTGCGTCCATCAAGCTTCTTCACTGCCTTCTGCGGAACTATCACAGTATCAAGCCTTGAATACACGTCAAAGACGACCTCTATGCCGCCAAGATCCAGCATATCGTTCTCCTCGTCAGGGGTTATAACATAAACATATGCCGAGAAATCTCCGCTCTCATTGTAGATTATATCCGTCACAGTGCCGCCCATCGTATTGGCACCCTGCACTATCTGCACTGCAGTGCCAAAATTGACGTTTGTGAGCGCGTTATCAAACACAGACACGCAAAGAGCCTTTTGTGATTTATCGGAAGTATACCCAAGCACCTCGCCCTTATTCACCGGCATGAACGCTGTCAGCTCCTGACCACGTCTGTCTGCAAGATCAAACTGTCCGTCACATGGGGCGTAAACCTTATAATCCTCCAAGGATGCCACAAGACTGTCATATTTGAGCTGTTCTATCTGTAAGTCATACTGAGAAAGCTGTATCTCACTGTAGTCAGCACCGTTCGCCTGCAATGTAGCGACAGTCTGCTTCGCCTGATTGAGCCTTATTTCTTCCTCTTCTATCTGTTCGTCCACATCGTCAGAATAAAGTGTGCAAAGCAGGTCACCCTTTTTCACATCACAAGGCGACTCCACATCTATAGACTTTATCTGACCGCTTGCCTTGAAGGTGACAGTTTCACTGTAAGGGTAATCATAAACACCCTCCTGATGATACTCCTGAGAGATATCTCCTATCTCAGCTTTTACCGTCTTATATGTTATATCCTTAGTTTCCAGAATAGGCACAGCTATCTCGTCTTTTTTCTCCGACTTTCCGCAGGCGCAAAGTCCGAAACACATTGCCGCTGCTGAGATCAAAGCAATAAATCTTATACTTTTCATAAAAAAAGCCCTCTCGGTAATATAAAACTGCGGACACACTCCGCCGCAGTAAATTATACCACATTTTCCGTCATTTTTCAAGCTTATCCCCTACATATCGTATATCTATTGTATAACTGCACAACACTGTCTGCCTATATTTATACAGGTTTACCACAGCAGTTCACCGATAATAGAGTTTGAAGCCAGAAATCCCGCAGGCGTAAGCCTTAAAATACCATTTTCGACCACGCAAAGCCCCTGTTTCTGAAACAAAGCCGCCTTCTTGCGGATATTCTCCCCAAGTTCTTTACCACCAAGCTCCTCGGCTTTACCTATGTCAATGCCCTCCGTGAGCCTTAACCCCAGCATGACATACTCCTCTGCCTTGTCAGGGTCGTCCTCAAGCACCACCATGCTCTGCACATTGTCAGAAATAAACTCCTCAACATCGCTCTTGCAGTAATATCTCTCATTATCAAAGAAAGAATGTGCCGACGGACCAATGCCTATATATTCTTCCCCGTGCCAATATTTAAGATTGTGCCGTGATTTTCCGCCCTCTTTGGCAAAATTTGATATCTCATACTGTAAAAAGCCCTTGCTTGCAAGCTGTCCCACAGTTTGCAAATACATATCGCACAGCATATCGTCATCAGCCACAGCGTTTCTCATCTCATCACAATCAAAAGCCGTACCCTTTTCTATTTTCAGCATATAAGCCGAAATATGATCAACAGGGAGTGCCGTAAGGCTCTCTATGCTATCCCAAAGGCTTTCAAGGGTCTGACCCTTTACCCCGAGCATGATATCGCATGAGATGCGCCTAAATCCCAGCTGAGCCGCCGTTTCCACAGCCGACTTTGCCTGAGAAAAGTCATGAAGCCTGCCCAAGAAGCCAAGCTCCCTGTCATTAGCCGATTGAACGCCAAAAGAAAGCCTTGTTACCCCTGCTTTTCTCCACCCTGACATCTTCTCCCTGTCCACAGAGCTGGGATTAGCCTCCAAGGTTATTTCAGGCTGGCAAAGATCAAAGCACTTTCCTGCCGTATCTATTATCCTGTCAACCTGTTCAGCCGACAGCACAGAGGGCGTACCGCCACCGAAGTAGATAGTATCGCATTTTATGTCCCTGCCCTTGAAAGCCTCTATATTGCGGCACACAGCCTGCGTGTAGTCCTCATAAAGCTCAGGCCTGCAAACGGAATAGAAGTCACAGTAAGGGCATTTTCTTTTACAGAAAGGCACATGGATATAAATTCCTGTCATAGCATATCCTCGTCATCATCAAAAGCCTTGTCGATATACTCTCCTGTTTTTTCACGGTTGAGCCGAAATCTCTCTATCGCCTTTTTCACACCAAATATACCGCCCCACACAAGGAACATACAAAGGCTTATAAGCACCGCATAAAGCACGAAATAAGCCTGCTGTTTCAAACTGAGCTGAAAATACACCGACCGCCTGTTTAGCATATCGGAAACTTTGGGGTGGATAACAATATAGCAGATAACGCCAAGAATACCTGCATAAGCAAGTGTGCATACCATGCCCATAAAAGCTTCCTTGAATTTAAGTGCCGAGAATTTAGCTCCTGCACACACCGCCCACACAGCGATAAGCACAAGCCCAGCCGCCGCAGAGATATTGGCATACACCTCATAAAGCACAGGCAATATCACCGCACCGCTCAGTCCGAAAGCCAGCGACAATTTCATAGACTTTTGTATATCAGGCATAGCTGCTCCTTTCAAAAAATGTTGATATATTTGTATAAACCAAAACCTATCCACTCTCCGAACGGGCTGTCGAGGGCGCCAGCCCCTACACCAAAATTCTACCATCGCAAAATCGCTCCGCTCGGTGTTTTCTCTACTTTGTATTGGTGATTTGCTCGGCATGGCTCCGCCATTCCTCACTCCTCACTGAAACTCTCTACTCGTCCAGCTTCAGCACCGACATAAACGCTTCCTGCGGCACTGACACAGATCCAAGCTGTCTCATTCGCTTCTTTCCTTCTTTTTGCTTCTCCAACAGCTTCTTCTTTCTTGTGATATCTCCGCCATAACACTTAGCAAGAACGTCTTTTCTCATAGCCTTGATAGTTTCTCTGGCTATTATCTTTCCACCGATCGCCGCCTGCACAGGTATCTCAAAGAGCTGTCTTGGTATATTCTCTTTAAGCTTCTCCGTCAGTCTTCTGCCCCTTGAATACGCCTTATCCTCGTGTACGATGAATGAAAGTGCGTCAACCACCTCGCCGTTAAGGAGTATATCAAGCTTCACAAGCTTAGACTTCGCATAGCCCATCATCTCATAGTCAAATGAAGCATAGCCCTTTGTGCGTGATTTCAATGCGTCAAAGAAGTCATAAACTATCTCGTTGAGGGGAAGCTGATAATGCAGGTCAACTCTAGTTTCGTCTATATACTTCATATCCTTGTATACGCCACGTCTGTCCTGACAAAGCTCCATTATATTTCCAACATATTCAGACGGCGTATAAATATGTGCATTAACTATCGGCTCTTCTGCCGAAGCAATATTTGCCACATCAGGATAATTTGTCGGGTTATCAATAAACACAGTTTCGCCGTTAGTAAGATTTACCTTGTAGATAACCGACGGAGCAGTTGTGATAAGGTCGAGATTATATTCTCTCTCCAAACGCTCTTGGATTATCTCCATGTGCAGAAGTCCGAGGAAGCCACATCTGAAACCAAAGCCCAGCGCAATGGAAGTTTCAGGCTCAAAGGACAGTGAAGCGTCATTTAGCATAAGCTTTTCCAAAGCGTCACGAAGGTCAGGATATTTTGCTCCGTCCGCAGGATAGATTCCGCAGTACACCATAGGGTTTACTTTCTTATATCCAGGGAGTGCCTCAGCGCAAGGCTCAGCCGCATTTGTCACAGTATCGCCAACACGAGTGTCGCCGATATCCTTGATAGAAGCAGCGATATATCCTACCTCGCCTGCATGAAGCTCGCCCACAGGCACAAGGTCAGTTGCTCCCATATAGCCTATCTCCACAGTCTGGAATTCAGCTCCCGTAGCCATAAGCCTGATGGTATCTCCAGCCTTGATATGCCCCTCTTTCACACGACAGTATATGATAACTCCCTTGTACTGGTCATAATAGCTGTCGAAAATAAGAGCCTTTAGCGGAGCGTTCTCGTCGCCCTTTGGGCATGGTATATCCTTTACGACACGTTCAAGCACCTCTTTGACGTTCGTACCCATTTTAGCTGATATTCTCGGAGCGTCCATAGCAGGAATGCCTATAACGTTCTCCACCTCTGTGCAAGCCCTTTCAGGGTCAGCGGACGGCAGGTCTATCTTGTTTATAACAGGCACGACCTCGAGGTCATGTTCGATAGCAAGATAAGTGTTTGCAAGGGTCTGCGCTTCTATACCCTGGGAAGCGTCAACGATAAGCAGTGCACCCTCGCAGGCAGCAAGAGAACGTGACACCTCATAGTTGAAGTCAACGTGACCTGGGGTGTCAATAAGGTTGAAAACATAGTCCTGCCCGTCGTCAGCGTGATAATTAAGGCGCACCGCACGAGCCTTGATAGTGATACCTCTTTCACGCTCAATATCCATATTATCGAGAAGCTGATCTTCCATATCTCTCAGCTTCACAGTATCGGTAAGCTCCAAAATTCTGTCGGCAAGAGTAGATTTGCCGTGGTCTATATGAGCTATAATGCAAAAATTTCGTATATTATTTTCGTTCATTTACTGTTTTTCCTCTCTCAGACAAGTATACTTTTCCATAATACTTTATTATAACACGCTTGCCCCACATTGTCAATTTCTCCGCAAAGAAAAAAGGCAGACACAACGTGCCTGCCCCAAAATACATATTATTCTGCGCTGATATATGCCGTTACAGCGTCATCAGAGCTGTCAGAAGTTGTTCCCTCTGGATAAGAGCTGAATGTGAACTTGTAATCCTTGTAGCCCTTTACCATAAGGAAAAGGTTTACATACTTGTATGTATTTCCAACAAAATATTCGTTCTTTTTCTGTGTAAGAAGCTCAGTAGTTCCGCCCATGCCGATATAAGTAGAAGCTCCGTCAGCAGAAGGTATTCCTCCGCCGCCCTTGTTAGAAGCAGAATAGTTTACATCAGGAGAGATTATGCCCCAATCATTGCTAGGGAAATCCTCCGGAACATATACCTCATATTCCATAACGCAAAGCTCGCAGTCATCAGGTATTTTCAGCTCGCTCTCGTCTATCTTGGAAAAATCACTGCCAACAGAGTTGTTAAGCTCGATAGCCTTGTTTACATAATCTGCATCCTCACTTTTGCTAACTACCTTTGTTATCCTTGTATAGATAGTGTGGTAGATCTTGTCTGTAGCGCAGTATCTGGTAGTCTTTATCCACTGACCGATAGGCGCAAGTTTTTCCTCGCTTGTTTCAGACGGCTCGATAGCACTAGCCGCAATATCGTTGCTGTCAACGCTTGCAGGCTTGTTTTCGTCAGCTGTGCTTGTGTCAACCGCCTCAGCCTGTGACGATTCCGTTACCGCAGGAGCAGTTGTTGTGGTAGTTGTCGTTGCTGTTGCATCTTCTGATGAGTCAGCAGCACTGCTTTCCGTCTGCACAGCCGCAGCCGAGCTTTCCTTATCACTGTCGGAAGACCCGCTGTCAGAACAGCCTGCCATGCCAAAAGCCATTACCACTGCCAATAAAAGAGCAGATATTTTTTTCATAATGTTACCTCCATATTTCTTTAATAAATTTATTTTACAACATTCTCCTATGCTAGTCAACAATATTTTCGACATTTATAAATATTTTGTTAAATACCCACAAACAACCATAGTGTTTTTACAACATAATGTAGTAAGAAAAGCACAACATAATGTTGTATGATATATTAAATATAGACTATCAGAAAGGAATGGAGCGCCGCATGGTTTTTCAAAGAATACGAGATATGCGAGAAGATGCAGACCTTAAACAAAACGATATGGCAAAAATACTCCATTGCTCACAGCAAGCTTACAGCAACTACGAACTAGGACAGCGTGATATTCCCACGGATATTCTCATAGCCCTAGCTGAATATCACAAAACAAATGTAGACTATCTTCTGGGACTAACCAAAAACAAGACCTACTATAAAGATATGTAAAGCGGAAAGAACATCTCTTCCCGCTTTTTTTGCAACCCATTTCATACACATTTATACAACCCTCTTCCATGCAGGATTTGTTAAAATTGCCTATGACATTTTTAGAAAAAAAGTGTTATAATGTATATAAGAAACAAAATAAAGTTGTATTCACGATTTAATGTGGAAGGAGCGTTAAAAATGCTAAAAAAAGGCGACGTCATATCATACGGTACAACCGGAGTGTGCAAAGTCGAGGGCGAGTGCGAACAGACCGTCAAGGGTCAGAAAAAGCGCTACATAGTCCTAAAACCTGTCCACCAAATCAATTCCACCTTGTATGTGCCGGTAGATAATGACGAGCTTAAAACAAAGTTCAAACCTCTGCTCACAGGCGATGAGATAGAGGAGATCATAAAAGAAATGCCCGAGGAGAGCTCCCTTTGGAAAGAAAGCAGCAGCGAGCGTGCCAAGCTTTATTCACAGGTACTTGAAAGCGGCGACAGAAAGCGACTTGCACAGCTTGTGAGAACATTGTATCTCAGACAGAAACATCTTATTGCGAAGGGCAGACATCTCCATTCATTAGACGAACGTTTTTTCAAGAATGCGGAAAATCTGCTCTTTGACGAATTTTCAGCCGTCCTGGGTATATCCCAAGACGAGGTCTTCGACTTTATAGAAACCCGCCTGAGCAAAGCCTAAATACATACAAATGACACAAATAATATCGGCAAACTAAAAAAAGGACAAACCACAGTGGCTTGTCCTTTTTATTTTCATAAACAATACTCGATTATTCCTTGTCAACGTCCTCAACAGGCTCTTCGATAGCGTCGAGCTGAACTTCAACGTCAGCGTCCTCCTCAGTTGCAGCCTCGTCCTCCGCTGGCTCTTCAGCCTTTTCCTCAGACTTCTCAGCGTCCTCTGCCTTGTCAGCTTCATCAGCCTCGTCAGAACACTCGTCGCAGCCGCAGCAATCGTCGAAATCCTCGTCGAGATCTTCGTAATCGTAGTTTTCAAGCTCCTTGTGCTTTTTAAATGCAAAAATAGCAGCAGCTCCTGCAGCGATCGCACCGAGTGCAGCTATAACTTTCAATCCGCTTGCCATAATAAAACGCTCCTTTTTTGAATATTCCACTCTGAACTGCGTTCAGACTATCTATAGTATAGCATATTTGTTATAAAAAATCAAGACGTTTACAAAAAATACTGATTTTTTATACAACCTGCTCAAAAAATCTCAGTAAGCTTTGACAAATTGCCCACTGCTACATATTCCCCGTAAGGCTCATTATCACGCTAAGAGCCGCCAGTGGAGCTGTCTCACAGCGCAGTATCCTAGGTCCAAGACTCACTATAGTGACCCCTGCCTGACTGCAGCTCTCCGCCTCATGACTCTCGAAACCGCCCTCACAGCCGATAAACAAGCCGATAGTCTTTTCCTCGCCCTCAATTACAGGGGCAATGCCTGTCTTGCTAAGGCTCACGCCGCCCTTTTCGTAACACATAAAACTCTCGTCGCACTCTTTAAGTTCATCAAGGCACTCCTCGAAGCTGATAAAATTCGTCACCTCAGGCACATATCCCCTGCCCGACTGTTTCGCCGCTTCCAAAGCTATCTTATTGTATCTTTCCACACGCTTTTCATAGCCGCTTTTTGCAGGTCTTGAAACGCACCTCGCCGTAATAACAGGCACTATCTTGTATACTCCAAGCTCTACAGCCTTTTGCACTATAAGATCCATTTTATCAGACTTAGGCAGCGCCTGATAAAGCACCACGTTCACAGTAGGCTCGTTTTCGCTTTTCTCAGCAGAAAGCACATCGCAAACCACTTCCTTGTCAGAAATGGACAAAATTTTCGCTCTGTATTCCACCCTGTCCGCACAAACAGTGATGATATCCCCAATTCTCATACGCAAGCTTCTGCCGATATGATAAGCGTCATTACCTCTGATAGTTATCGTATTCCCCGATACGCTGTCAACAAAAAATCTAGGCATATTCCCAACCAGTGTCAAGCACTGTCCTCCAATCTCAAATCACGATTTTACGCACTTTCACGACGCTTCCGTCGCTTCTTGGTATAGTATACCACACCTTCAAAAATTGTTCAACAAAGTTCACATAACTAACACAAAACTTTCATACGCAGTACATACGGACAGGGTATTATATATTTGTCGCAAGGGACAAGACCCACCGAGGAAAGTTCCGAAGGCGATGAATAACTTTGGTATGTAGGCTTTTACCCCAAGCCTTCATATATACAGCTTGTAGATTAATTTCTACTAGCTTCTCCCCTATAATTTTTTATTTTTTGGCACCCACAGTTTTCTGTGGGTGTTTTTTTGTCCTGTCGAGGATATCACAGGACGATCTTATTTTATGACGCAAAAAAAGCGGAACGCCCCACACAGAACATTCCGCTTAAATCAAACTATTCTATTTAGTTATATTCAGGGAGCGATTATCTTGCACCCTCAGCAAAGCCGCTGTCAACAAGATCAACAAGACCCTTTACTGCTGCTTCCTCATCTGGACCGTCTGCAATGATCCTGATAGTTGTGCCGCCTACGATGCCAAGTGAAAGGATTCCAAGAAGGCTCTTTGCGTTTACTCTTCTCTCCTCTTTTTCTACCCAGATAGATGACTTGAATTCATTTGCCTTCTGGATGAAAAATGTTGCAGGGCGTGCGTGAAGTCCTACCTGATTCTGTACTACTACGTCTTTTACGAACATACTGATCTCTCCCATTCATTATAATGCTGTTAAACTCCCTAATTAAGGGACTTTTTCAAGATACCCTCAGGTTATTTGATATATTTATTATACTCGACAAGTCTGCCTTAGTCAACGCAAATTTTAGACAAACAAGCGAAAAACCCTTAATTTTCAGCACAATGCTCTAAACTTTGCAACTTTTACAATTAAACTTGTGATATATCCACAACACAGATTTTTACATTATATCACTTTGTACAAATTCATTTAACAATTATGTGAAAAGTGTTGAAAACCAATATCACTTTTTATCCTCTTTTTCTTCTAATTTGTGTATAATAGCCAAATCTTTTTCCGTCAGCGGACTTCTTTCCAACAGCTCAGGACGCTTCAAATAGGTGGCTTTTACAGCCTCCTCACGGCGCCATTTCGCTATCTCAGCATGATTGCCCGATAGCAGCACTTTAGGCACTTCCCTGTCGTGCCACACCTCAGGACGTGTGTACTGGGGATATTCCAACAGACCATTATAATGGCTCTCGTCCTCATAGCAATCCGCCTGCGAAAGCGTTCCCTCCAGCATTCTCACAACGCAGTCCACCAGCACCAACGCAGGAAGCTCTCCGCCGGTAAGCACATAATCCCCCACGGATATTTCTTCATCAACTATTTCGTCAATGACCCTGCTGTCCACTCCCTCATAATGACCGCATAATATAAATATGCTGTCAAGCCGAGAAAGTTCCTTTGCACGCTTCTGGGTCAGCGTTTTTCCCTGAGGGGACATATAGATAACGTGGGGCTTTGCCTTTCCAGCTGTTACCGACTTGTAGCAGTTGTAAATAGGCTCGCACTGCATGAGCATACCCTGTCTTTCGCTGTAAGGGGTATCGTCTACTCTGCGGTGCTTGTCCTGAGTGTAGTCTCTGATATTATGACACGTTACCGTGAAAATATTCTTAGCCCTCGCTCTGCCTACTACGCTTTCAGAAAGATAATTCTCAAGCATTTCAGGAAAAAGCGTTGCAATATCTATGTTCAAATCAATTCCTCCATATCATGTCAAAAGACTGGCAAGCCCAGTTTTCCGCAGCACTGTTCAAATGCTCCTGCACAGAGCCGCCGCTTTTTTCATAGTATCCTATGCCCTGCACAACACCGATAGTCACCACAATGGCAATTATTATCACCACAAATAAACTCCACAAAGCAGACCTGCGCTTCTTCGGCTTGTTGCCCTCGTTATTATAGTATACCCTCAGACTTGTGAGCATATTGTCAAGCTCCATAAAGCTAAGCCCCTCGCCCTTATATGTGTTGGCAAGCCTGTTGAATCCGCTCTCTTTTCTCAGCCTTTTTATGAGCCATTTTTCCTCAGCCCTGGGACTTTTCAGCCGTGGACTTTCGTCTATGTATGCTGTAAAAACTCTCTCAATACATTCAAGCGACTTTTTATGGCTGTTCACCTTTGGAAATATCAGACTGAACATTCCGTCAGAATAATCTCTGACAAGCCTTTTCAAGTCCTCGTATTTGCAGAACTTCATTAATCAAAAAGTCCCTCCAGAGGAGTTATCTTCATCATACCGTTCTCAATATCAGTTTCAGCCACCACTTCAGGTATTGCAGGGATAAGCTTTACGTTTCCCTTTTCATCAGTGATGTGATAAACATCGTTTGCGCCTGTCTGACTTACGTCTGTTATCTTGCCGTAGCTTTCACCGCTGTCAGCGTCGACCACTTCAAGACCTATAAGATCCTGAACAAAATAGCAGCCCTCATCAAGCTCCACATCGTCACGGTCGATATAAAGCACCCTGTTGCGAAGCTTCTGAGCCTCCTCCACAGTGTCAACGCCCTTGACTTTCATTACAACGATATTCTTTGCAACTCTCGAACGCTCTATCTCCACAGGAGTACCGCTCTTATAATATAGTGTGTCAAATCCGCAGAGAAATTCAGGTCCGTCACACCATGGCTGTACTTTTATCTCGCCCTTTATGCCGAACACCGATACTATCTTTCCTGCTTCAAGATATTTTTTTACGTCCATTTTGATTACCTCCCGATAACAAATCTTACAGCTTTCTTTTTATAGATTGTAACATATTTTTTTACCCTTTGCAACGCTTTAACTACGCTGTTATGCACATAGCTCAGGATATTTACAAAAAGTTTATTAATTACAATTCGGTTACTCAAAACGAACTTTACGCCCCTCTTTTGTACAAAATCACCATGAAAACCTGTGATTTAACAAAAAATTCACACATAAGAGAGCAAAATGTGTTACAATTTGTAATATATCAGACCGCAGACCAGTGCTTGAAACTGCGGTATAAAAGTTTTTTTGCATATTTTCACTATAAAACACTTGCAAAACATATCGTTTTTTGTTATAATAACAATGTGCAGACATCTGCCCTTATGGGGTAATTATGCCCATGGCAGAACTTAGGTCGAAAATTTTTGCAAGTAGAGGGGAATAACTTATGTCAAACAGATTATTTCAGAGCGTTGTTCATCAGATGCGTGACACTATCGACTGCGTCATAGGCGTAATAGATGAGAACGCAACTATCATTGCCTGCTCTGAGCTTTCACAGGTCGGAACGACTAACGAATTCGTTTCGTTAGATCTGGGCGATTCACACGACATTTTTGTTAGAGACGGTTATACCTATAAGCCATTCGGTGCTCATATGAAACCTGACTATGCTGTTTTCGTTGAGGGAACAGACGAGGTGGCAGCAAAGTATGCAAGCATACTTGCCATTACTCTTTCCAGCATAAAGCAGTATTATGACGAAAAATACGACAGAAACAATTTCATCAAGAACGTAGTGCTTGACAACGTGCTGCCGGGCGACGTTCATGTTAAAGCTAGAGAGTTGCATTTCAGCGCTGACATTTCAAGAGTCGTGCTGCTTATCAGAATACTCTCAACAAATGACGTTTCAGCTTACGATGTTATCCAGAACCTTTTCCCTGACAAGTCCAAGGACTTCGTTTTCAACATCACTGAGAGCGATATCGTGCTTGTTAAGGAAGTGGCAAACGGCGTTGAGTCAAAGGATCTGGAAAAGCTGGCACGTTCTATTTCCGATACCCTTTCAAGTGAATTCTATACAAGAGTCACTGTAGGTATAGGAACAGTAGTAGAGGGCGTAAAGGATCTGGCAAGAAGCTTCAAGGAAGCACAGATAGCTCTCGAGGTAGGAAAGGTGTTCGATACTGACAAGAATATCGTTTCTTATGACAATCTTGGTATCGCAAGACTTATCTATCACCTGCCTACAACACTTTGCGAAACATTCCTTAAGGAAGTTTTCAAGAAAGGCTCTATCGAGTCACTGGATCATGAAACACTTTTCACTATCCAGAAGTTCTTTGAAAACAACCTGAACGTTTCTGAAACTTCAAGAAAACTGTTTGTTCACAGAAATACTCTTGTGTACAGACTTGAAAAGATCAAAAAGCTCACGGGTCTTGACCTGAGAGAGTTCGACCACGCTATCATCTTCAAGATAGCTCTTATGGTAAAGAAGTATCTCTCCGCTAACCCTGTCAAGTTCTAAGTCCTACGAGCGAAAAAGAGGCTTGCTTGCCTCTGTAAAACTAAGGCGGTGTAAATTTTGGTAGAGTTTAAAGACGTGTCCGTTACCTATTCAAGCGGTGTGGACGCTCTGAACAAAGTAAACCTGAAGATAAACGACGGCGACTTCGCTTTCGTGGTAGGTCCTTCAGGCGCCGGAAAATCAACACTTATCAAGCTGGTGCTTAAAGAAATAGATGCGACCAGCGGTACAGTAATGGTAAACGGCTTCAATCTGAAAAAGCTGAGAAGAAGAAAGATACCTGCCCTTCGCAGAACTATCGGCGTTGTTTTTCAGGATTTCAGACTTATCCCTACAATGACAGTTTATGAGAACGTGGCGTTCGTGCTGAGAGTTATCGACGCTCCTGCAAAGTACATAAGAAGCCGTGTTCCGTATGTTATAAGCCTTGTGGGACTTTCCGATAAGGCGAAAAGCTATCCGACCGAGCTTTCAGGCGGTGAGCAGCAGCGTGTGGCACTTGCAAGAGCCCTTGTAAACGACCCACAGCTCATCATTGCCGACGAGCCGACTGGAAATATCGACCCTGCTCTTTCATATGAGATAGTAGAGCTTCTCAAAGGCATAAACGAGTGCGGCACTACCATTCTTATGGTTACCCACGAGCATGACCTTGTGCGCTATTTCGGAGGCAGAATTATCAACATCAACAAAGGTCAGATCGCCTTTGACGAAGTGATAGGAGGCTCCAATGAAAGCAAGTAGTTTTAGATATCTTATAAATCAGGGCTTCAAGGGCATTTGGAAAAACAGAATGATGACGTTCGCCTCTTTCTGTATCCTGCTCGTTTCCCTGCTTATGGTAGGCACTTCGGTGCTGGTTTCCATTAACCTTACAAGAATAATCGGCGGTATCGAGGACAAGAGTGAGGTCATCGTTATCGTAAAGGACGGCACAAGTCAAGCTGATATGCAGACCCTTGAGAATAAGCTCAAAGAGGTCGGAAATATCAACACTGTGAGCCTTTATTCAAAGGACGAAGCGTGGAAAAATATGCTCAAGGGCATGACTGATGAAGAAAAGGATTTCTTCCAGTATGCCGATGATAACCCATTGCCTGATACTTACAAGGTAACGGTCAAGGATATTGAGAAGATGAGCGAAACAACCACTCAGATAGAGACCTTTGACAATGTTGATTCAACAAAGTCCCCTACAGCATTTGCTGATATCCTTATCAGTATCAGAAGAGTATTTACGATAGTTGCCTTTGCGGTCATTGTGGCACTTGTTGTGGTTTGTCTGATAATCATTTCAAATACCACCAGAGCAAGCGTTTTCGCAAGACGTAAAGAGATCAATATCATGAAATATGTAGGCGCTACCAACAGCTTTATCAGGATACCTTTCTTTATCGAGGGTATGATAGTTGGTCTGCTTGCAGCCGCAGGCGCACTGCTGCTCACAAAGTTTGCCTACGAGGGAATTTACAACATCTTCAATGATGACTTCAAGCTCTGGAGCATTCTCGGTGTTCAGAATTTGTATTCGTTCAAATCCCTCTTGCTCCCTGTTGCAGCATCTTATCTTATCGCAGGCGCTGTTATCGGTGCGGTGGGTACTTCTATAAGCACAGGCAAGCATCTTAAAGTATAATACATTTGCCAAATATAGACATAAGGCAGGCTATGATCCAACGGGGTTTTTAGACTGCCTTTTGTTGCAGTTTAAAGCATATCCTGACATGAGATAAAAAAGAGAGAACGTGCGGGATAATGCGTTAGAGAAAGATAAAAACGTGTAAAAATGGTCTTTTTTAAGACGGAGGACAAGTATGAAAACAGGTATATTCACAATGAAGCGAGTATTGGCTTTCACTATCGCTGTAGTCGCTTCCATGACAATGATCGCAGGCGGTACACAGCCAGTCATGACAGCGCAGAACGCTTCTGCAGAAAGTCAGGCAATAAAGAACAACAAGAAAAAAATATCCTCTGCCAAGGATAAAATAAGCGAACTTGAACAAAAGCAGGCTGACCTTGACAAGCAGATAAACAGCACAAAGGACGATATCTCCAAGGAGGAAGAAAATCAGAAAGCTATCCAAGAGCAGATAGAAACTGTTCAGGAAACTATACTGACCCTTGAGGATTCTATCACTGACCTTGAAACTGAGATATCCGACCTTGAAGAGGCTATCGCAAAGAGCGAAATAAAAATAAAAAACAAGAGAACTGAGATAGAAAATGGCGTTGTTGACTTCAAACAACGTCTTAGAGCAATGTATGTTGCCGGAAATAGTTCATACACCGATATTCTTATTGGTTCGACGGACTTTTATGATATGCTTATGAAAATAGAGCTTGTCAAAAGAGTGGCTAACCATGACAACACCATGATCGACGGACTTGTTGAGCTTAAAGGCGAGTATGAATCTCAGGAAGCAGAGCTTGAAGCCAACAAGACTGAACTTGAAACTAACAAAGCTACCCTTGAAGAACAAAAGGCCTATCACACTGAGCAGAAGGAAAAGCTTGACGACCTTTATGCAAAAAGTCAGGCTGTTATCGACCAGCTTGAGGAAGATAAGGCGGCTTATGAAGCCAATAAGGAGCAGATAAACAAGGAGCAGGAAGACTTCGAGGCACAGCTCCAGAAGCTTTACAAGGAGCAGGAGCAGATCAAAAAGAAGGAAGAAGAGGAACGTAAGAAAAAAGAAGAGGAAGAACGTAAGAGAAGAGAGGAAGAAGAACGTAGACAACAGCAGCAACAGCAGAATAATAACGGCAATTCTTCACCTTCTAATGCAAACGGCAACACCTCTAACAGCGGTCAATCTTCTACCAATAACGGTGACTACAATTATACCGACAAGAGCCAGTTTACATGGCCTGTGCCGGGTTATTATCATATTTCCTACGGCGTGGGCTGGCGCTGGGGCGCTTATCACAAGGGTATTGACATCTGGTCTCCCGGAATAAGAGGCGCAAAGATATGCGCTGCCGCTGAGGGTACTGTTATACTCGTCAGCAACACCTGCACACACGATTATGGCAAGAACGGCTCATGCGGCTGCGGCGGTGGATACGGAAACTACTGCATAATCGACCACGGCAACGGCTACTGGACCCTTTACGGTCACTCACAGTATATGAGCGTAACACAGGGTCAGCACGTCAACAAGGGCGACGTTCTGGGTATTGTCGGCTCAACAGGATATTCAACTGGCGACCACCTGCACTTTGAGGTGCGATTGAACGGCGTGGCTCAGAATCCGTCAAATTATGTATAAACAGGCAATGCCGAAAGGTCTTGCCCCACAACCAAAGGAGTCTTTTATTTCATGAACAGGCTTTACAGCTTAAAACGTATTCTCACTTTCATTATCGCATTCGCTGTTACCGCCGGTATTGCAGGAAGCAGCTACAATTCGTCTTTGAAGATAACCTCAGCGGACACTGAAAGCTCGCAGGGGGAGGACTATAGCTATACTGAATCTGTGGCTGACGGAGGTCAGCAAAGCGATGAACAAACAGAAAATGACGATAATTCTCAGGAGGAGTCAACAGGTTTTGACATCACACAGTATGCAGAACAGCTAAGAGAGCTATCAAAAAAGCAGACGGAAATAAACGAACAGCTCGACCAATATGATGAGGACATTGAGAAAAGCGAGAAAAAGCAGAAGCTTCTGAAAGAAAAGATAGATTCTATAAATGACGAAATAGACGTTCTCAACTCCTACATGACCGCACTGGAGCTTCAAATAAACACTAATCAGCGAAATATCGACAAGAAGCAAGCTGAGATAAACAAGGGTATAGAGGACTTCAAGCAAAGATTAAGGGCAATGTATATCGCAGGGTCGGACAGCTACACCACAATGCTTTTGGAATCAGACAGCTTTTATGACATACTCATGAGATTAGAGCTTATAAAGCGTGTGGCACACCATGATGACACTATCATTGATAACCTTATAAAACTCAAAACTGAATATGAGGATATGCAAAAGACCCTTGACAAGCAGAAAGCCGAGTATGACGCTCAGTACACACAGTATACACAGCAGAAGGATATGCTCAGTCAGCTTTACCGCTCCAGCACAAAGACACAGCAAGAGCTTAAAGCTAAGCAGAAGAAGCTCAGAGAGCAGAACGAAGCCTATGAGGCGGAGCGTGAGCAGTTTGAGGGCAGCCTTTCCGGCATACTGAAATCGTCAGGCTCAGGCGGAACAGCAAGAGATAACGAAGTTTCCGCCACAATGGCACTTGCAGATGTGAAGCTTGAGGAGCTTCACAAGGAGATAAATGACCGCCTTGACAAGGGGGAAAAGCTTGGAGATACCGAGCCTGATTACTACTTCGCATGGCCTGTTCCGGGGGCTTACTCCGTATCATCAGGCGTGGGCGCACGATGGGGCTCATATCACACGGGTCTCGACATTCCTGCGGCTCATGGCACGCCTATTCACGCTTCATGCAGTGGCAAGGTCATAAAGATAAACACCACTTGCACTCATGACTATGGCAAGGAGGAATCCTGCGGCTGTGGCGGCGGATATGGAAACTATGTTATTATCGACCACGGCAACGAATTCATTACACTTTACGGACACCTTTCCGAGGTAGATGTAGAGATAGGCGACGAGGTAAAAAAAGGCGACGTTATCGGCAAAATGGGTTCGACCGGCTTTTCAACGGGAGACCACCTGCACATTGAGATACGCTATCAGGGTTATATATTGAACCCTGCGTTCTATCTTGATGTTACACAATAAAAAAATCGACCTCTTATGGAAAAAACATAAGAGGTCTTTTTATCTTATTTTGAAGCACTCAAACGCTTACAAAGCCGTGAAATGATCGCTGTGATAAATCTTGTTCCTGCAGTGCAAAGAAGCATTATCACGGGGATAAATGTGACGATATATCTAGGTGGATTTTCCCAGATAAGGAAAAAGAGTATAACTCCCGTGAGAGTCACTATACTGAAAAACAAAGCAGAGTGGCGACGCTTGCCAGCGGCATAAACTGCACCAAACGCCATTGCTATGAGCATTGCACTGTGATAGCCGTCTACATAGCTACCAAGCAAGCGACTGTTCAATACCTCTCGCAAACCACCTGAGGGGTCGGAGCGTGATAGATATTTGCCATAGGAAAAACCACCGCTGTCCCACGTTCTGGCGACTTTGTGATAAGCCATTTTGCAGGCTTCATAAGGGGTGCTTATGTTTTCAAGGCGGGCTTTTATTTCCCGGATATTCGCCTGCTTTTTGGCGTCATATGTATCAAATGACATTGTGAAGTCAACGTCCTCGTCAACGTGGGTCTTGTATTCGCTGTTAAGGCTCATCATTATCCAGTGTGTAACAGGAAAACGATATCTGTCTACCATTTTTTCATCAGAGATACCCATAGCAAGACCGCCATAGTATGCCGCCTTTGACACGCCAATAAACAGTATAACAGCCGCAAGGCTCAGTATAGCTCCCCTTTTTACACCCATTTTCAGCACAAAAAATATCATCACTGAAATCAGCATTACTGCAATGCTTCCCTTGACAGTGTTTCCAAGTGCGATAAAAAGGCTTGCTATAAGAGCATAGACAACGCTTTTGGTTTTGCTTTTTTCTTTCACCGCAAGGGTGAGAAAATAAAGAGTACAGCTTACAAATATCATGCCTGCTGTGTCAGAATGAAAAAACGGCGTATAAAGCAGCATAACAGGCATAAGTGCCGAAATAATGCCGCAAAAAAGCCTTTGGCTGTTAAGTTTGAATATCCTCTCCCCTGCGAGAAAGGTCATTATTACGCTAAGTTGAATAAGAATTACGTTAAAGGTCTGCCCCGCATAGACGCTCACGCCGCCGGTGAAAAGCTTCCATAAGGCGAAAAATGGTATCTGCAAATATATCATGCCCCATGCGTTAGGGTATTTTGCAGCATAAATACGATAGCTTTCTTTGATGCTCCCCAGATCTTCACCCATGACAAAGCGTTTTGCGAACTCCCCTGTTATTTTTGGGTCAACCATTTCGTAGTTATAATAAAGATAACGCACAAACAATATCTGCAATGCAAGCAAAATCAGGCAGAAAAAAGCAAATATAAGTCTGACACGCTTTTTGGTAAGCTTCTTTTCACAGCGTTTCAGAGCAATATACAACACTATCGCCGCCGCAAGGAAAAATGGTCCAAGACAAAGCATTCGTATGTTACTGCGTTTTATGTATGAGATAAACACAGTTGCAGTGCAGCAGCAGCACACGATCATGCTTGTGACCGCAAAAAATCGGTCGGTTTTCTTCACAAACATTTTTTGCTCCTTATTAGGGTGTATCCTCATAATATTTTTTTACATGAGTTCGCCCTGTTTTTTTATTTTGTTCTATATTTCTACATTTGAATTATATCATCAACGGAAATAAGTTTCAATTATTTTAACAACTGAAATTGAAGGAACTTTTTAAAGTTTTTTTAGTGAATAAAACAAAAAAATCGCCGCTCTGTTGCAAAAAACAAAGCAGCGAGTATTAGTATAAGACTATTATTTTGTGCCGAAGATCCTGTCGCCTGCGTCGCCAAGACCGGGAACGATATAAGCGTCCTCGTTGAGCTTTTCGTCAAGGTTGCCTACATAAATGTCGATATCAGGGTGAGCCGTTCTCAGAGCGTCAAGACCCTCAGGAGCAGCGATTATGCACATGAACTTGATGTTCTTGCAGCCCTTGTCTTTCAAAAAGTCAACAGCCTGTATCGCAGATCCGCCTGTCGCAAGCATTGGGTCGCAGACAATAACAAGTCGCTCGTTTATTCTATCAGGAAGCTTGCAGTAATACTCATGTGGCTCGTGTGTGACCTCGTCACGATAAAGACCGATATGTCCTACCTTTGCAGACGGAACAAGTGCAAGAAGTCCGCTTACCATGCCAAGACCTGCCCTCAGGATAGGCACGATAGCAAGCTTTTTGCCGCAGAGCATAGGGAGCTTTCTTGTGGTGATAGGTGTTTTGACCTCAACGTCCTCTGTTGGAAGATCTCTCATAGCCTCATAGCCCATGAGCATTGCGACCTCTTCCACAAGTATACGGAACTCTCTTGTTCCGGTCTTTTCGTCACGCATAAGCGTTATTTTGTGCTTTACAAGCGGATGATTGATGATATTTACGTTTCCCATTTTCCCATTTCCTTTCGTAATGATTTATAAATTCGCATTTTTTGTGTGCAGTAACGTGCGAACACTGTTCGCCTCTGCAATTTTGTTATAATTATTTCTTGGCTGCATTGCTTTTTTTCTTTGAGAGCATAACGTTTGTAAGAATGCCAAGGATAAGTGCTGCCGCTACTTCTGTGAGTGTTATATCACCAAATGTGAGTGTCAGACCGCCGATACCTGCAATTAGGATAACGGACACAACAAAGAGATTTCTGTTATCGTCAAGGTTTGCGTCCTGTATCATTTTAAGACCTGAAACTGCGATAAAGCCGTAAAGAGCGATACAAACGCCACCCATTACGCAGGCAGGGATAGAATCAACGAACGCAACAAGCGGAGTGATGAATGAGAAGAGCATACAGCCTATTGCTGCGGCAAAGATAGTTACAACAGAAGCATTTCCCGTGATAGCAACGCAGGCAACGGACTCGCCGTATGTTGTGTTCGGACAGCCGCCGAACAGTGCGCCTGCGATAGAACCTACACCGTCGCCGAGAAGCGTTCTTGTAAGACCAGGCTCTTCAAGGAGGTCATGGTCGATAATAGAAGAAAGGTTTTTATGGTCAGCAACGTGTTCTGCAAAAACAACAAGTGCAACCGGCACATAGGCTACAAATATAGTAGCAAAATATGTGAAGTCGAACTCCTTAAGACCTTTCAGACCTGAAACGAACGCAAAGTCAGGCAGGCTAACAAATGTTTTCAGTGAAACGCTGCCGTCTGTGAGCATATAGCTGCTGAAAACGCTGAAATCTACTATTTTAAGAGCGTCAATATCACATATATTGCCGATAACAGTGAAGATCGCTGCAGCTGCATAGCCTGCGAGGATACCGATTATAAAAGGTATAAGTCTGAGTGTTTTCTTGCCATATGTTGAGCAAAGCATTACCACTGCAAGGGTGATAAGTCCGCAGATAAGAGCCACATATGATGAGCCAACAGGCACATTGGATACAGTTTCTATAATCTCAGGTGTGCCGCTGTCTGTGGAAACTGCATACTCTGTTACCTGCTTTGTAACATCGCCTTTGAGCAGGTCGCCAACAGCATTTCCTGCAAGGGAAAGTCCGATTATAGCAACGGTCGGTCCTATTACCACCGCAGGCATGAGCTTATTGAGCCAGCCTACTCCAACAAATTTTACTACTATTGCGATAACGACATATACAAGTCCTGCAAGCAGTGCGCCAACGATAAGTCCAAGCATACCAAGCTGCATTGAAACGCCGCCTGCAAAGGCCGCCGCCATTGAGCCTAAAAAAGCAAAGGACGAGCCAAGGAACACAGGGCTTTTTCTTTTTGTAAAAAAGATATAAACTATAGTTCCCACACCTGCACCAAACATTGCAGCCGCAGGTGTAAGACCGTTGCCGATAATAAGCGGCACAGCGATGGTCGCCGCAAGGATAGCCAACATCTGCTGAAGTGCGAACACTACCAGTTGACCAGCCTTTGGCTTGTCTGAAACATCAAAAATAAGTTTCAAAATAACACCTCATTCATATTTATTCTTTTCCCATATAAAAGGAAAAATACTTCTTTTCGGCGGCTTTTCCGACACAAACCGCCTTTTTAATTTTAACTTATAACAATATTTTTGTCAATGAGCTAAATGCCGTATTTCAGCAGGAATTTTTGTGCGTAATTGCCCATTTTCTTTGACAAATAAGCTGTTTTGCGTTATAATAGCAATTGATATATTGTATTATGTGAGGTAATGATATGAAAAATTACAGATATGTTCTTTTTGACCTTGACGGCACGCTTACTGAGTCGGGCGAGGGCATAATAAATTCGGCTGTATACGCACTGAAAAAGTTCGGCATAGAGCCCGAGATGAGCACGATGACAAAGTTTCTCGGCCCGCCGCTGAAAGACTCTTTCAGGGATTTTTACGGCTTTGATGATGAAAAATGCGAGCAGGCTGTTAAATACTACCGTGAATATTACACCACCAAGGGCATTTTCGAGAACCGTGTTTATGACGGCGTTGAAGAATGTCTTAAAAAGCTGTCAGAGGCTGGGCTTCACCTTGCGGTGGCGACTTCTAAACCGCAGGTCTTTGCTGTAAAGATACTGGAGCATTTTCACCTTGCGCAGTATTTTGACTACATAGGCGGTGCGGAGCTTGACGGCTCTAGGAGCGTAAAGGCGGACGTTATCGTGCACACTTTGAAAAACTGCGGAGTTAATGACCGCTCACAGGTGATAATGGCAGGCGACAGGCATCATGACGTGCTTGGTGCAAAAGCTCTTGGTATAGATTGTATCGGTATGCTTTACGGCTACGGCACAAGAGAGGAGCTTTCTCAGGCAGGTGCGGTGTATATAGCCGAAACGCCTATGGAAGCCGCAAAATGGCTTCTGGGATAAATTTGACAGGTGTACAAAAGAGCGAAAACCTATTGCAAAAGTCAAATGTTTATGATATAATAAAATAAATTATTATGTGGCGGCATAAGAAATAAGCTTGTGATCCTGCCACGATCAAGAGGAGTTGTTTTCTGTGATAAAGTTTCGCAACCACATTGGAACTATAGGTATATCCACTGGATATCTCAGACAGCTTATCTCGGATACTGCCGAAAGCTGTTTCGGCGTGGCAGGACTTAACGCCTATGGTGCAAAACAGGGCGTTTCTGCAATGCTAAAGAAAGAGAACACCACAAAGGGCGTTATAATCCGTCAGGACGGGGACGAGCTTATCGTTGACCTGCACATCACTGTGAACTACGGCATAAATGTCGGAGCTATCGTTGACAGCATCATTCACAAGGTAAATTATGTTCTGACAGAGCAGGCAGGGGTCAACGTTAAATCTGTGAACGTTTACGTTGACGAAATGAAAGGCTGAACGTCCTAGGATATCTATAACAGTATAGGAGGAAAACTATAGTGATAAACGGAGGCTTGCTGCGTGACGCTGTCATAAGTGCCGCACACAGCATATCTAACAAGAAAAAATCAGTTGACGAGCTTAACGTGTTCCCAGTACCTGACGGAGATACAGGAACTAATATGTCAATGACTATAACAAATTCCGTAGCAGAGCTTGAAAATCTCAGCGACGATACAGACTGCTCAGTTGTGGCAAGCACAACAGCTTCTGCACTTCTTAGAGGTGCAAGGGGAAACTCAGGCGTTATACTTTCGCTTATTTTCAGAGGCTTTGCAAAAGGACTTGCAGGCAAAAAGGAAATGGGTGCGAACGAACTTGTTGAATCACTGGAACAGGGCGTTTCAGGAGCATACAAGAGCGTAATGAAGCCTACAGAGGGAACTATCCTGACAGTTGCAAGAGAGTCTGCGGAGAAAGCAAGAGAAATGCTCCACTCCACAAACGATCCTATTATTATAATGGAGGAAGTTTGCAAACAGGCTGAACTTTCACTGAACGAAACACCAAAGCTACTCCCTGCACTTGCCAAGGCAGGCGTTGTTGACGCAGGCGGCAAGGGACTTCTCATTATCTTTGAAGCAATGAGAGATGTATTCAAGGGCGGCGAAATAGTAAAGGCTGATGCTCCTGCACAGAAACAGCAGGTAACAGTCGACACATTTGCGGCTACTGTTGGTCAGTATGACTGTGAGATACACTTCACATACTGCACTGAAATGATAATCACAAAGAAAGCTGACGCTGACGATTCATCAAAGCTGAGAGCTTATCTTGAAACCATAGGTGACTGCGTTGTAGTTGTCGAGGACGATGAGATAATAAAGGTACACGTTCATACCAACGACCCTGGTAAGGCAATACAGAAGGGTCTTGAATTTGGCTACATCAATCTGCCAAAGATAGAAAACATGAAGCTCCAGCACAAGGCCAGACAAAAAGAAGCAAAGCAGGAGTTCGTTCCTGCAAAGCCTGAAAAGCAGTACGGCTTTGTTGCAGTTGCGGCAGGAAACGGCATTGAGTCAATGTTCAGAGATATCGGTGTTGACTGCATCGTTAAGGGCGGACAGACCATGAACCCGTCCACTGAGGATATACTTGCGGCAATAATGTCATGCCCCGCTGAAACGGTTTTCGTTCTGCCAAACAACAAGAACATCATCATGGCGGCTGAGCAGGCTGTTAAGCTTGCAGACAGAAAGGTATGCGTGCTTCAGACAAGGACTATACCGCAGGGAATGTCAGCAATGCTGGCATTTGACCCTGACGCTGATTTCAATACGAACCGCATTGAGATGACCAATGCACTTGAAAGAGTTGCCACAGGTCAGGTAACATTTGCGGCAAGGGATTCTGACTATGAGGGTCACGCTATCAAGCAGGGCGAGATACTCTGCATTGAAAACGGCAAGCTGAGCTTTGTAGAAAAGGACGTTTCAAAGGCAGCTTACAAGCTCACAAAGAAGCTTGTTAAGGGCGACAGCTCATTCATCACAATCCTTTACGGCTCAGACGTTACAGACGAGGCGGCTGAGGCACTGCAAAAGCAGGTAGCTGCGAAGTTCTCAAATCTTGATGTAAACCTTATAAACGGCGGTCAGCCTGTTTACTACTACATCATTTCGGTTGAATAAAGACATCAATGCGGACGGCGGAAAGGCTGTCCGCTTTTTTATGGAGGAAGTATGGACAATGCTGTGAAGATAAAGTGCCGCAAGTGCCTGCTTGAGGACATGGACGAGAATGATTTTCTCCGTGATATGCGTTCGCACATTGAGGCATATCCTGCGGACAAGAGGGTATCTGAGGACGAATATCGTCGGCGGTTGGATTTTTGCAAGAATTGCGAAAAGCTTGTGGACGGAATGTGCGTTTTATGCGGCTGTTATGTTGAGCTGAGGGCGTTGAAGATAGGTATGCGTTGTGCAGATATAAACAAGAAGTGGTAAAGGCATCAAATTTGTGTAGACGTGCCATGTTGGGAGATATTATGCAGTTCATTGTGCATATACCGCATGGTTGAGCAGTCAAGCAGGTGTGGGACGTCGAGGGCGCCGTCCCCTACAATTGTGAGCTACGTTCTACCGCCGCAAAATCGCTGTCGCTCTTTGCGGGTTTTACTTTGTTTAATGGGATAGGAAAAAGCGGTGCAGAGATTTGTTCTCCGACACCGCTTTATTGTTTCTTTTACTTTTGTATGCTTTTATTTCTTTATCTGCACCGCTTGGTAGGCTTACGCCTATTGAGGCTCTGCCTCAAACTCCGACAGGGCTTTGCCCTGTACCCACAAGGGACTCTGTCCCTTGACCCTGCAAGCCCTCTAACGCCGGGCTTGAGCCTGCGTTTTATCTCTCGCTACGCTCGGTGTTGGGGGCACAACTTTGGTCAGCTATGCTCATTCCTCATTCCTCACTCCTCATTCCTCATTCCTCACTTACTCCGCCATTGCTTCTTCCATTTCCTTTACAAGCTCTCCGAACATTGCAAGTGCCTCATTGATAGGCTGAGTTGTTGCCATATCTACACCTGCACCCTTAAGCAATGAGATAGGGTCAGTTGAGCAGCCGCCTTTCAGGAAGCCTATATAGTCCTTTACCGCAGGCTCGCCATACTTCAATATTCTCTGTGAAAGTGCAATAGCCGCAGAATAGCCTGTTGCGTACTGATAAACATAATAGTCATAATAGAAGTGCGGTATCCTAGCCCACTCCAATTTTATCTCATCATCAAGCACTATTCCGTCACCGAAATAAAGCTTGTTTAGCTCGCCGTAAAGCTCGTTCAGCCCCTCGGCTGTCAGACTCTCCCCTGCCGCTACCATTTCATTTATTTTCAGCTCAAACTCTGCGAACATTGTCTGACGGTAAAGTGTGGTACGGAACTGTTCAAGAAAGTAATTTATAAGATACGCTCTCTGCTTTTTATCCTCGGTATTTTTCAGCAGATACTGCATAAGAAGCGCTTCATTGCAAGTTGAGGCTACCTCTGCCACAAAGATAACGTAATCTGAATATACCACAGGCTGATTTTTATTTGACAGATACGAGTGTATAGCATGGCCCATTTCGTGCGCCAGCGTAAACATACAGTTAAGTGTATCCTTATGATTGAGTAACACATAAGGGTGAACTCTTGCACCTGCGGAATATGCTCCGCTTGTTTTGCCCTCGTTCTCGTAAACGTCTATCCAGCGATTTTCAAAGCCCTCTTTGAGTATCGCAAGGTAATCCTCGCCCATAGGTGCAAGGGCTTTCAGGACAGTTTCCTTAGCCTCCTCAAAGGTTATCTTCATATCTGCATCAGGAACAACAGGCGTATAAAGATCATAGAAATGCAGCTCGTCAACGCCCAAAAGCTTCTTTCTCAGTGCAACATAATCGTACATATAGTGCATATTGTCATGGACGGCTTCAATAAGGTTTTTGTACACTGAAACAGGCACTTCTGTTCCGTCCAAAGCGGCTTCAAGGCTTGAATCATATCTTCTTGCCTTTGCATAGAAGTTCACCGCTTTTATCTGTGCCGACAGTGTTGCCGCACAGGTGTTCTTGAACTTGTCAAATGTGCCGTACATAGACTCGAAAGCCGACTTTCTCAGCACTCTGTCCTCGCTCTGCACCAGTGGGATATAGCTTCCGTGTGTGACCTGATGAGCCTTGCCGTCCTTATCCACAGCGTCAGGGAAACGCAGGTCTGCGTCAGAAAACATAGAGTAGATATTCTCAGGGGACTGACCCATTTCACCGGTCAGGGCAAGTATCTTCTCCTCAGCCTCAGAGAGGATATGAGCCTTTTTACGACGCAGCTTATCCAGCGCACGCTTATAAAGCTTCAACTCAGGCTTATCCTCATAGAATTTCTGAAGCTTATCCTCCTCGATAGAAATTATCTCAGGTGTTTCAAAGCTTCCTGCCGAGTTTACCGCAACATAAGCGTTCATAAGCTGACCGAGAAAGCCCTGATACTTTGCATTTGCAGTGTCCTCGTCAGAACGTCTTTGAGCATAGTTGCCAAGGCTGTCGCAAAGAACAGATATCTCGTCTGAAAGCTGCATAAAATCATAAAGCGTGTCAGCACTCTCGCTAAGCCTGCCCTTGAACGACGCTATTCTCTCAGGCATAGCCTTAAGCTTCTGCAAGTCCTCCGCCCACTTTTCGTCAGTGGCATAAATATCCTCCAGTGCCCACTTGAACTGTTCAGGCACTTCACTTCTCTTAGGTATTCTTTCCTCGCTCATTTTCATGACCTCGTTTCTATAATAATAGGTATAGGCTTGTCTTGTGTGGTATTGCCTATAATTAATTTGCGTAACGCTGGTTACATTATACTCCATTGACGTACTTTTGTCAAATTAGGGCAGGTGAACTGTAAAATAATACACGTTACAAATAAAAATACACCCAGCGGCATAAAGCTAGGTGCCAATCTCCTTTGCGAGCTTTATTGCCTGCTTTTTAAACTCTTCATCATATTGTTTTCCTGTTCCCATTGATGACACACTCCTTTGTTTTTATTATACTTTGATTGTTTTGTATGTGTCAAGTTTTATTATACAGGATCGCAACTATGATGCAGGAGATTCAGGACTGATATAATCACAGCATAAGGAAAAGGGCAATGTCCTCCGTGAGTGGAAGGCATTGCCCTTTTTTCCTTTAGAAAAATCAGTTCAATTGTTTTTGCAGCCATTGAAGGCGATACAGATCATCAAATAAAGTGTCTGCTTTGTACTGCTCCCTAAAACTATAATTTCATCATACGATACCCAATACCGATATGTGTTTGTATCAGCGCCTGACTGCTGTCACTCAGCTTTTTTCGCAGGGTAGCCATAAATACACGCAGGGAGGCTTCGCTGTTATCCGCAGGAGTTCCCCATACACTTTGGATAATGTACTTATGCGTCAGCACCTTGCCGACATTCTTGGCAAGCAGGCAAAGCAGCTTGTATTCTATCGGTGTCAGGTGAATTTCTTCATCATCAAGGTGAACACAGCCCGAAACATAGTCTATCCGTAGTCTGCCATTGACAAACTCCGTGACCGAGATGTTTTCGGACTTCATAAGCCGCCTTTGTATCACCCTGAGCCTTGCGAGAAGTTCATCAACAGAGAAAGGCTTTGTCAGGTAATCATCTGCACCTTTGTCAAGGGCTGTTATCTTGTCCCTTTCCTCGCTCCTTGCACTGACTATGATGATAGGAACATCGCTCCAAGTGCGTATATGCTCTATCACCTCAACGCCGTCAATATCAGGCAGTCCAAGGTCAAGTATGATAATATCAGGCTTATGCGAAGCGCTGAGCATGATCGCTTCATTGCCCCTGACAGCAGTAATAAAGCGATAGTCATTCATTTTAAGAGTAGTTGTAATAAGATTTCTGATAGGCTTGTCGTCCTCCACCACCAGAACAAGATATTCATTCATTTAGATCGACCTCTCCTATTGGCAGAGTAAAGCTGACAACCGTACCGTTTGGTATGTTGTCGCTGACAGATATAGTACCGCCGTGTGAAGTAATAATTGACCTGCACAGTGCAAGCCCCAGCCCCAGACTTCTTCTGCTGTCTGAGGAACGGCTGCCGCCCGTATAGAACATATCAAATACCTTTTCTTTTTCTTCATCGGAGATACCAGTGCCGTGATCGGACACGGATATCACAACAGTATGCGCATTTTCTCGGCGCACACTGACGGTAACATCAGAATCCTCATCACTGTACTTGACAGCATTATCCATAAGATTGACTATGACCTGTACGATAAGGTTCGCATCGGCCATAACGGGGATTATCTCGTCATACATATCAACGATGATATTTCGCTTTGGGTGAGTGCGTTTGGTGTGTTTGACAGCCTCCTGAACAATGTCATCAAGTATCTCTACCGAGATATTGAGCTGCATTCTGCCGTCCTCAATTCGTGTAGCGTATAAAAGATTTTCCACCATTTCGATAAGCCACATTGATTCGGAATAAATATCCGTGTATATCTGCTGACGTGCTGATTCATCAAGCGTATCGCCGCCGGAAATGAGCGTACTGGCATTGCCTGATATGGAGGTCAGCGGAGTTCTGAGATCATGGGATATGGAACGGAGCATATCAGCTCTAAGCTGTTCATTCTGCGCCAGAAGTGCCGCCTCCTCCTTTTCACGGGCATTCTGCTCGGCGATCAGTATATTGCGTTTCAGCTTATTGGCAAGCGTTCCTGCAATGAACGCTGTAATAAACATCGTCACAAATGTGACAAGATAGCCTGCATCGTGAACTGAAAGAGAAAACTTAGGATAGGTGAAGAAGCAGTTGAAAAGCATTACTCCTACTAATGATGAGATCAGACAGAAACACATCTTTGATGTAAAAATGGATATCACAAGCACAGCAATAATATACAGCATGATAATGTCCGCATCGGCAAGTTGAAAGGCTTTGAATGCGTATCCGGCAAGTGTTGCAGCTGTCAGCACCACAATACATATAGCGGAGTCTTTGAACACAGAAAATGCTTTAGAGCTTTTTATAGAATTAGCAGTCATAAGGATCACCCTTGTTATTATAACATATCACTTTTGTGTTCGTCAACATTATCTTCTGACAGGTCGTGTCCACGTCTGCTCTTTTGTATCTCCTCGATGAATTCATCTACTTTTTTCATAATATAAAAGCCGTAGAGAAACATTGCTCCTACAGACAGTGCAAGCAGAACATCTCTCACACGATCATCTCCTAGATTCTGAAACATTTCTGGATATCCCGAACCTCACCTATGACAAATGCGATGTCATCAGTTTCAATTACAGTGTCCGGTGAAGGGATAAATACCTCTTCTCCACGTTTGATCGTCAGAATATTGATCTTGAATTTCTTTCGTATATCGATCTGTGAAAGCGACTTTCCGAACCAGTCCTTCGGTACTTTCAGTTCGTAGATCGAGTAATTGTTATCCAGATGAATAAAGTCGAGTATGCTGTCTGATGCATATTTTGTAGCGATGCGAAGTGCCATCTGCTTCTCAGGATAGACAACCTCATCGGCTCCGTTTTTAAGCAGGAATTTCATTTGTACATCATTTGTCGCACGGGATATGACTTTCTTTGCCCCCAGCTCCTTGAGCAAAGACGTTGTTTCCAGAGAGGACTGAAACCGGCTGCCGAGGGCAACGATACAAACATCATAGTTTCCTACACCAAGCGAACGGAGAAATTCCTCATTGGTGCTGTCACCGATCCTTGCGTTGGTCACATAAGGCAGGATATCGTTGATATGCTTCTCATTTTCATCTACTGCCATGACCTCACACCGAAGCTCCTCCATGCGTCTGGCAATATGACTGCCGAATTGACCTACTCCGATAATTAAAACTGTTTTCATATATAAGACTCCTTATCCTACGGATATTTTTTCAAGCGGTAAGCGTGAATTCTGACTGTCCGCCGACGGCAGAGCTGCATAAATGAGTGTCAGTCCGCCGACTCTTCCGAAAAACATAAGTATCATCAGTATCACACGGGATACAGCAGACAGACCGCTTGTAATGCCGAGTGACAGCCCTACAGTACCGATAGCTGAGCTTGTTTCAAACAGACAGGTCAGCAGCGGTAGATTTTCCACTCTGCTGATAATGACACCGCTTGTAAAGAACAATACAAGATACATAAACAAAACAGCGCCTGCACTGCGGACAGTTTCGTCTGATATTCTTCTTTTGAAGCACTGCACATCATTTCTGCGGCTAAACACTGTGATCGCAGAAAGTAACAGAACAGCAAAAGTCGTTGTTTTCATACCACCTGCGGTGGAACCTGGAGAACCGCCTATAAGCATAAGAATAACCATAATGGCTGTACCTGATTCATCCATAGCAGCGAGATCAGTTGTGTTAAAGCCTGCGGTTCGTGTTGTGACAGACTGAAACAGTGAATGGATCGTCCGGTCATGGATAGTCCCATGGTCATATTCAAAAAAGAAGAAATACAGCGCAGGCAGAACGATCAAGACAGCAGATGTCATCAGTACGACCTTGCTTTGCAGAGAGTAGCGCCTGATCCTGTGCTTGTGTGTTCCGATATCGCCCCAGACGAGAAAGCCGATGCCTCCCGTAATAATTAGCAGCATAATGATGATATTGAGATAGATGTTGCTGTGGTAAAAGGTCAGCGATGAGAACGGTTCTTTTATGCCGAACAGATCAAAGCCTGCATTGCAAAAAGCCGATATGCTGTGAAACAAGGAATACCACAGTCCCTTAGCGATACCAAGATCATTGCAGAAAACGGGTGCAAGCAAAGCCGCACCGATCATCTCTATGATAAGTGATGTTTTAAGGATAAAGCCTGTCAGCTTCACAATACCGCCTACCTGCGGTGCGGAGATGGATTCCTGCATCGTACTGCGCTGCCACAGACCGATTTTCCGCCCTGATGCTCTAATGATCGTAAGCCCGACGGTGATAACGCCCATACCTCCGATCTGAATTAGCATCAGAATGACCGCCTGCCCGAACAGAGACCAGTATGTAGCAGTATCCTTTACAACAAGCCCAGTCACACAGGTAGCTGAAACGGCTGTGAACATTGCATCAGGGAATGAAGTCACACACCGCTGCCTTGATGAGATAGGCAGCATCAGAAGCAACGAACCTACCAGAATTAGGCAAAAGAAACTGATAATGATGACCCGAAATGAAGTCATATGAGTTCTGTTTTTTACTCTATTTTTATGTAACATCGTACACCTCTCGTTCAAATTATAGCTTTATTATATCACATGAGTGGTTAAAGTGCTGTTAAGATTACGGTTACGGTGTTAAGATTTCGTTAAGGCACAATATTGATGTGTGCTGCTTGCCCGTAGTCCAATGGCGCACCTATAATCTGTTCCACACAAGTCCATTTCAGCATTATGGCGCGCGCCACAATGACAGCATACCCTTTTTGAAACTGAATAACTCACAAAGACCTGGATTTGCTCACACAAGCACTTCTCAGGTCTTTTCTTTTCAGACGGTTAGTTTTCCGCTCCGCAGGCTCGGACGGCTCTGAGGGGCGTTTCAGTTCGTCTGAGAGCACTGTCAAGCCGAGGTCATCGCCAATGCTCTTGGTGGTGAAGCAGAGACAGAAGAGAATGAGGACTCTAATAAAAAAACAGGCTCTTGATACAAGAACCTGTTCTCCTGGTGCCGGTGACCGGGGTCGAACCGGTACGGTATCGCTACCATCGGATTTTGAGTCCGACACGTCTGCCAATTCCATCACACCGGCACATAACATTATGATTATAGCATACTTTTTTCATTTTGTCAAGCAAACTGCAAGTAAATTCTGCGTTTACTCGTTTGTATATTTTCAACATAAAACATATTTGACGACTCTTGACTTTTGGAGAATTTTATGATATAATTAAAAACAAGGCAGTAAAGAAATTATTTTCTCCGTCATCGGCAATTACGGAGCTGCTGCCGCAAAATAATTGGGAGGGATCTATCGTGAATATAAATGAAATGACAGTGCTTATATGCGACGATTCTATGTTCGCTCGCAAAAAGCTCAGTATGTCTATTTCTGGATTTGGAGTAAAAGCCGTTTATGAAGCAGCCGACGGCGAAGAGGCTGTTAGCAAATATAAGGAGTTCAAGCCTGACGTGGTTTTCATGGATATCATTATGCCAAAGGTAACAGGTATTGAAGCCCTCAAACAGATAATAGCAGAAGACCCTGACGCTAAGGTGATAATGGCTTCTTCTGTTGGTACTCAGAGCCATTTGAAAGACGCTCTCAAATCAGGTGCCGTAGACTTTTTGCAGAAGCCTATAGCTGATAATGACGCTCTTAAAGTCCTTGAGAACGTTGCAAAGGGGGTACTGTAAATGTTTGCGCAGTTTTTTGGAGGCTACCTCTTTAACCATAAGCTTTGTACCGCTGAGGATCTTACTCAGGCTTTCGAGGCTAAAAAGCATACAAGACTTCGCCTTGGCGTTCTTGCTATAAACGCTGGTCTTATGACAGCCGAGCACGTGGAGCACGTCAATATCACTCAGCAGAGTGTCGATAAACGTTTTGGCGACCTTGCCGTGGAACTTGGCTATGTTACCGCTGACGACGTTGAAAAGCTTCTCGCTCAGCAGCCTACAGATTACCTGCTCCTGGGTCAGACCCTTGTTAATAACGGTGCCCTTACCAATGCTGAGTTTGAAAAGGCACTTAAAGACTATAAGGCTGAAAATCAGATAACTGACGATATTTCAGACAATCAAACAGAAACTCTACATAACCTTATCAATGAGTTCTATCATTTTGACAATGATGAAAATGCTCGTATCTGTACTGATTATGTTACTTTGCTTTTCAAAAATCTTATCAGATTTATCGGTGACGATTTCACTCCTATGGAAGCGTCAGTTATAAAGAATTTTGCAGCAGAACATATCATTATCCAAAAAATAAATGGAAAATATAACGCTGAGGCTTGCATTGCCACAGATTCAAAGACATATATGGCTTTCGCTGAGAGGTTTGCCAAAGAGAGCTTCACGGAGGTCGATGACTTTGTAAACGCTACAGCAGGCGAATTTCTGAACGTAAACGACGGTCTGTTTGTTGTAAATGAGTCAAACGAGCATGGCGTTGAGCTTACACTCACACCGCAGGAATTTTTGGAAAATGGTGAGCTTGCCCTGTCAAGCACTGCATTCTGTATCCCGGTGAACTATCCGTTCGGCAAGCTGAATTTCATCATTGCCACCTGATATAATTTTACAAGCACATAATATCCGCCGCTGTCCAGCTTTGTTCAGCGGCGTTGATGTTCTTTGCCTTTTTTATAACTTTTTTTCAAAAACACTTGAAATTTCATTGGAAGTATGTTATAATAGTAAGGTAACAAAAGTTAGATTGATATGATTCAGTTATTGTTCCTCATCAATCCGAGATATAGGTGTGCGGGTCCTGTGCAATGAAACGCTGTGAACCATGTCAGGCGGGGAACCGAGCAGCATTAAGCGGTTTGTTTCGTGTGTCACAGTTCCGCCCGCACGCCCATATGTCGGATTGATTTTTTTATTTTCTTGATTGGAGTGAGAGTTTTGTATCAGGCATTGTACAGAAAATGGCGTCCAATGTCATTTGACGATGTTGTTTCGCAACCGCATATTACAACTACTCTCAAAAATCAGATAAAAAGCGGCAAGACCGCTCATGCCTATCTTTTCACAGGCTCGAGAGGTACGGGAAAGACCACCTGCGCAAGAATTTTTGCAAAGGCTATCAATTGCCTTGACCCACATGACGGCGAGCCATGCCTTGAATGTGAGATATGCAAAGACGCTGACAACGGTACTCTTTCCGATATTATCGAGATTGACGCTGCTTCAAATTCTAAAGTAGACGATATCAGAGAACTGCGTGAAGGCGTTGTCTATACTCCTGAAAGATGTAAATATAAGGTATATATCATAGACGAGGTGCATATGCTTTCCGCGGGCGCATTCAACGCCCTGCTGAAAACTATGGAAGAACCTCCTCCGCATGTCAAGTTTATTCTTGCCACTACGGAGATACATAAAGTTCCTGCTACTATCGTGTCGAGATGCCAGCATTTCGACTTTCACAGAATAAGAAACGAGGATATCGTTTCAAGGCTTATGTATATTGCTTCTCAGGAGGGCTTTACCCTCCACGAAGATGCCGCAGGCATGATAGCAAGGCTTTCTGACGGTGGTATGCGTGACGCACTTTCTCTTTTAGACCAGTGCGTTGCCTATGAAAATGACATCACCCTTGACGTTGTGTCCTCAGCTTCCGGCATTGCAGGACGTGATTATCTTTTTGATATTCTCGAAAAGATAGCCGAAAAGGACGCCGCAGGCGCACTTAGGGTCGTTGACAAGCTGTATGATATGTCAAAAGATCTGAAAGTCTTGGCAGGTGAACTGCTCGCTCAGATGAGAAATGTCATGATAATCAAAACTATCGACAACAACAAGGATCTTATAACTTGTCTGCCTGACGAGTATGAAAGACTTAAAGCCCTTGCAGAACGCATGAAGCTGGACGAGATACTCGGGGATATAAATACTTTGCAGGAGTGCAGCGAGCGTTTTGCAAAAAGCACGTCAAAGCGTATCGAGCTTGAAATGTGTATCATAAAGCTGTGCGGAGCTGCTCAAAAAGCAGGTGCCACTGCGCAGGCTGTATCAGGCAATGCTGAGATCACAGTGCTTCTTAATAGAATAACTCAGCTTGAGAATGCACTAAAAAATGGTGCCGTTTTGCAGACTCAACCGCAGATCGCCACTCCAGTTCAGCAGGAACAAGCTCCACCGCCAAAGCCTTTTGACCCGGATTTCAAGAAAATGAAAGCAAGCGACTTCAAGCTTGTGCAGACTTGGGACAACATTGTGGAGCAGGTCAAGCAGACAAATCCTGCCATAGGCTGTTTCTTAGTCAACTCAAAGGCTTATATGTGTCAGAATGTGTTGCTTATGATAGTACACAATGACTTTTATCTCAAAAAGTTCAAAGCAAGCGGCGATGCTACGGTGCTTAATGAGATACTGAAAAATAATTTCGGACAAAACTTCACTATCAAAGTCAAATCAGCCAAAAATGTCGCACCTGAGGATACGGAAAATCCTATAAATCAGTTGCTTGACAAAGCGAAAAAACTTGATATTGAAGTTGATATAAAAAAATAATTTTGAATATAAGGAGTTTTTAAAATGAAAGCAAGACTTCCACAGGGAATGGGCAAAGGTCCTTCCAATAACATGAATCAGATGCTCAAGCAGGCTCAGAAAATGCAGGACGAGATCACAGCTCTTCAGGCAGACCTTGAGCAGAGAGAGTTCACAGGTACAGCAGGCGGCGGAGTTGTTGAGGTTACTATCAACGGCAAGAGAAACGTCCTTAAGCTTGATATCAAGCCTGAGGTAGTTGATCCGGAGGACGTTGAAACACTTCAGGACCTCGTTATGGCAGCTTTCAATCAGGCTGTTGCTAACCTCGATGAAGTAAGCGACACTGAAATGCAGAAACTCACAGGCGGAGTATCATTCCCAGGTCTGTTTTAATGGCTGAGTCAAACGCACTGCCTTTGGTACTTCTGGCAGAGCAATTTGCAAAGCTCCCTGGTATAGGCATGAAGTCCGCACAGCGCCTTGCCTACTATGTTATGTCCATGACAGACGAGGACGCATCGGCTTTTGCAGCGGCTATCACTAATGCCCACAAAAGCGTTCATCTTTGCAGCGTTTGCCAGAACTTTACTGACAAGCCAAAGTGTCCTATCTGTGCCGACCCAAGACGTGACCACTCAACGGTCTGCGTAGTAGAAGACCCAAAGGATATAGCAGCTTTCGAGCGTACTAAGGAGTACAAAGGCGTTTACCATGTTTTGCATGGGCTTCTCTCCCCTATGGACGACATTTCCCCTGACAAGCTTAAAATAAAAGAACTGCTTGCGAGGATAGAGCCTGAGAATGTTAAAGAAGTCATTATGGCTACTAATCCTACAGTTAATGGCGAAGCTACTGCAATTTACATTTCAAGGCTGCTGAAACCCCTTGGTGTAAAGGTCACACGTTTGGCGTTCGGTCTACCCGTTGGCGGAGTGCTTGAATATGCTGATGAAGTGACGCTTTATAAGGCTTTGGAAAATCGAAACGAAATATAAGAAAAAACCTCCCCGAACTATTCGGAGAGGTTTTTTTTACGTCTAAGATTTTTGAAAAATTCCGTCAGTGTATCTGCACACTGCTCTTGCAGTATACCGCCTGTGCAAAGAGGTCTGTGATTATAAGGCAGCTCAAAAAGATTTACCACCGATCCGCAAGAACCAGCCTTTTTGTCATACGCACCGAAAACCACACGCTCGATACGGGAATTTATTATCGCACCCGTACACATAGGACAAGGCTCGAGAGTAACAAAAAGCTCACAACCCATAAGCCGCCAACCCCCAAGATTTCGACTCGCTTCCTCAATAGCCACAAGTTCGGCATGAGTCAAAGGGGAACGCCCATACTCACGACAATTGAATCCCCTGCCTATTATTTCTCCGCTGGAACGCTTCACAACTATCGCACCAACAGGTACTTCCCCCTGGTCTGCGGCAATTTCCGCAAGCTCCAACGCTTTTTTCATGTAAAGCTCATCTCTCGTCATATTATCCTCGCACACACAAACATGGTCACAAGAATTGCGGCTATCCACACTGCGATCGAGTTAGTTGCAATGAAAGACTTAACTCGCTTTGACATCGTCATAAAAGAATTATCATTTTCAATGTTGAATGTCCAGTCACCAAAGCTTGTAAGCTTCGAGTACATTACAAGTGATACACCAACGATCACTGTACAGATTATAACTTCAGCTATTTTGGCATAAGGAAGATCATAGAGAACAATGTAACTTAATACAAAATTCGTGATGTGGGCGCAAATACTCATTGAAATTGCAGTAAAAACCGAGCCTGTTCGTATAGTAAATAGTCCAAGAACCGCAGTACAGCATACAACAAAAGGCAGATATGTAATATCATAGTAGCATAAACCGTTCACAACAGCAGTGATCATAATAGCGAAGGTGTCGCCAAATTGACGAAAAGTCTGCAAAAAAACTCCTCGAAATACTATCTCTTGCATTATAGGAACAATGATCGCAAAGAAAGCAAAAGAAACAAGAGCAACAACAGGATCTTCAGAGAATACAAAAATAGAATATATCCCGTCTAAATGCACAGCTGAAAACAGCAGACTAAGTATATATTGTCCAACTCTGCCCACAACAATTATGACCATCATAATTACCACAGCAGTTCCACGCATTTTTTCGTAGCCCTTTGAATTTGCAAAAACGACTTTATTAGGGATCTTAGTAACGATCTTAAAAATAAGACCAGGCACAACAAACTTTGCGGCAAACAACAGACCTAAAATAAAAGTCATTCCAACACCATATCTGCCATATCCGCCATCTGTTTGAGAAAAATACACAAATGTACCGGTTGTATCCGGCGCGTATTTATTCACTATAAAATAGTTAAGAAAATCAATAGCAAGCATTACCACAAGACAAATGCCCAACAAACTACAGCATTTTAGCATAGAGATCCTCTCTGCTACCTCTGCCTTATGAGGCACAAATCCCTCGCCATCAATGTATGAGTGTTCTCTTGTATCATGTATAAACTGGAATCCAAAAGAATTCTGAGGATTTGAACGCCACTTTGCAAACGACTTCTTATAATCATCACTCTGATTTTGATAAGTTGTATCCTGGGCAACGTCAATCATATAATCTTTAGTATTTGTATCGTTCAAATTCTCACCTCCGATATACTAATTATAGCATATCACCGTACTTTTTTAAAGTATACAAATATCATTTAACTTATTATTCATAATATTTTAAGACAAAAAAGATCGGATACATATTGTACCCGATCTTTATATAGCGAACTAAAAATTAGTCTCTAACAGCTGTAACGACGCCAGAACCTACTGTTCTACCACCCTCACGGATAGCGAAACGAAGTCCCTCTTCGATAGCGATTGGAGTGATAAGCTCAACATCCATCTCTACGTTATCGCCAGGCATGCACATTTCCTTGTCAGCAGGAAGTGTGATAACGCCAGTAACGTCAGTTGTTCTGAAATAGAACTGTGGTCTGTAGTTGTTGAAGAATGGAGTATGACGACCGCCCTCTTCCTTCTTCAGAACGTAAACCTGACCTGAGAACTTTGTGTATGGGTGAATGGAACCTGGCTTACAAAGAACCTGGCCTCTCTGAATGTCAGATCTCTGGATACCACGGAGAAGAGCACCGATGTTGTCGCCTGCCTCAGCGTAGTCAAGGATCTTTCTGAACATCTCGATACCTGTTACAACAGTCTTTGGTCTCTCAGTTGAAAGTCCGAGGATCTCAACTTCGTCACCAGTCTTGAGCTGACCTCTTTCAACTCTACCAGTAGCAACTGTACCACGGCCTGTGATTGTGAATACGTCCTCAACAGGCATCAGGAATGGGAGATCAGACTTTCTGTCTGGTGTTGGGATGAATGAGTCAACAGCGTCCATAAGGTCAAGGATTGGCTTGTAAGCTGGATCTGAAAGATCATCTGGAGCTTCAAGAGCTGCAAGAGCTGAACCCTTGATGATTGGAGTATCATCGCCAGGGAAATCATACTTGTCGAGGAGCTCTCTGATATCCATCTCAACGAGATCGAGAAGCTCTTCATCGTCAACCTGGTCAGCCTTGTTCATGAAAACAACGATAGCTGGAACGCCTACCTGTCTAGCAAGGAGAAGGTGCTCTCTTGTCTGAGCCATAGGACCGTCAGAAGCAGCAACTACGAGGATAGCGCCGTCCATCTGAGCAGCACCAGTGATCATGTTCTTTACATAGTCAGCGTGGCCTGGGCAGTCAACGTGAGCATAGTGACGATTCTTTGTCTCATACTCAACGTGAGCTGTGTTGATTGTAATTCCTCTCTCTCTCTCCTCTGGAGCTGAGTCGATGTTGTTGTAATCCTTCTTCTCAGCAAGACCTTCAAGAGCAAGAGTCTTTGTGATAGCAGCAGTAAGAGTTGTCTTACCGTGGTCAACGTGACCGATTGTACCAATGTTAACGTGTGGTTTGGTTCTTTCGAAATGTGCCTTTGCCATAGGAATTTTCCTCCTTAAAATTTAATAGTTTCCGATTTAACATACCGTAGTATAATTATATCAAATAAAAAGCAAATTTGCAATAGAAAAAACAGAAAATTTTCCGCAAATTTATTAGTCCTTGTTTCTTGAAGCCATGATCTTCTCAGAGATAGACTTTGGTACCTGAATGTAGCTGTCAGGCTCCATTGTGTACTGTCCACGACCCTGTGTCTTAGAACGCAGGTCATTTGAGTAACCAAACATTTCAGACAGTGGAACGAGAGCGTCTACCTGAACAGCACCGGTTCTCTGCTCCTGACCGAGGATCTGTCCACGACGGGAGTTGAGGTCGCCTATAACTGTTCCGAGATAATCATCAGGAGCGATAACGCAAACCTTCATGATAGGCTCAAGAATGATTGGTGAAGCCTTTCTCATAGCTTCCTTGAACGCCATAGAACCGGCGATCTTAAATGCCATTTCAGAAGAGTCGACTTCGTGATAAGATCCATCGTACAGCTCAACCTTAACGTCAACTACCTGGAAGCCTGCGAGAACACCATTCTCCATAGCGCCCTTGATACCTGCGTCAACTGCAGGAATGTATTCCTTAGGAATAGCACCGCCGACAACCTTGTTGATGAACTCATAGCCCTTACCGGACTCGTTTGGCTCAACGTTGATCTTAACGTGACCGTACTGACCCTTACCACCTGACTGCTTAGCGTACTTGTAATCAACGCTTGCAGGAGCAGTGATTGTTTCCTTATATGAAACCTGAGGAGCGCCGACATTAGCCTCTACCTTGAACTCACGGAGAAGTCTGTCTACGATGATCTCAAGGTGCAGCTCGCCCATTCCGGCGATAATTGTCTGACCTGTTTCCTCAGAAGTATAAGTTCTGAATGTTGGGTCCTCTTCAGCAAGCTTTGCAAGAGCGATACCCATCTTTTCCTGACCTGCCTTAGTCTTAGGCTCAATAGCGAGCTGGATAACAGGCTCAGGGAATTCCATTGACTCAAGAAGTACAGGGTGCTCTTCATCACAAAGAGTGTCACCTGTTGTTGTGTTCTTCAGACCGATAGCGGCACCGATATCACCAGCGTAGATAGTATCGATATCCTTTCTAGCATTAGAGTGCATCTGAACAATTCTTCCGATTCTCTCGTCCTTATCCTTAGTGGAGTTATAAACTGTAGAACCGGCTGTCAGAACACCTGAATAAACTCTGAAGTAGCAGAGCTTACCAACGAATGGGTCTGTAGCGATCTTGAATGCAAGAGCAGCGAATGGCTGATCGTCGCCTGAAATTCTCTCAACTTCCTCACCTGTATTTACGTCAGTACCCTTGATGTGTGGTACGTCGATAGGTGAAGGCATATAATCTACAATAGCGTCAAGAAGCTTCTGAACGCCCTTGTTTCTGTATGAAGTTCCGCAGGTAACAGGTACCATTGTGTTAGCGATAGTACTCTTTCTGATTACCTTCTTCATCTCGTCGATAGTGATCTCCTCGTCTGCGAAATACTTCTCAGCGAGATCGTCATCAACTTCTGCAAGATGCTCGATAAGGTCAGCATGATACTGCTCAGCCTTTTCCTTGAGATCCTCAGGAATTTCTTCCTGACGGATATCCTTTCCAAGGTCGTCATAGTATACATAAGCCTTCATTTCGAGCAGGTCAATGATTCCCTTGAAGTCGTCCTCAGCACCGATAGGGAGCTGGATAGGAACGGCGTTGCAATGGAGTCTTTCATGGAGCATATTCAAAACGTTGTAGAAGTCTGCGCCCATGATATCCATCTTGTTGACATATACCATTCTTGGTACCTGATAGTTGTCAGCCTGTCTCCAAACTGTTTCAGTCTGAGGCTCAACACCACCCTTAGCACAAAGAACTGTTACAGAACCGTCGAGTACACGAAGTGAACGCTCAACCTCAACTGTAAAGTCAACGTGGCCTGGAGTATCTATAATGTTGAGTCTGTGACCCTTCCAGTAGCAAGTAGTAGCAGCAGAAGTAATTGTGATACCTCTCTCCTTCTCCTGTGCCATCCAGTCCATTGTAGATGCACCGTCGTGTGTTTCACCGATCTTATAGTTTACACCGGTATAAAACAGGATACGCTCTGTAGTAGTAGTCTTGCCGGCGTCGATGTGTGCCATGATACCGATATTACGGTAATCCTGCAATTTACATTCTCTTGCCATATATATCCTCCTTTATACCTCTTACCATCTGTAATGAGCGAAAGCCTTGTTAGCTTCAGCCATCTTATGAGTTTCGTCACGCTTCTTGCATGAACCGCCAACGCCGTTAAGAGCGTCGAGGATCTCTGCTGCGAGTCTCTCTCTCATTGTGTCCTCGTTTCTCTCACGAGAATACTTTGTTATCCATCTCAGACCAAGTGTCTGTCTTCTGTCAGGACGAACCTCCATTGGTACCTGGTAAGTCGCACCGCCTACACGGCGAGCCTTGACCTCCAGCTCAGGCATGATGTTATCCATAGCCTCCTGGAATACTTCAAGAGCAGGTCTGCCTGTCTTTTCTTCGACAATTTCAAATGCTCCGTAAACGATCTTCTGGGCAACACCCTTCTTACCGTCAAGCATGATGTTGTTTACAAGACGTGTAACAAGCTTAGAATTGTATACTGGATCCTGAAGCACGTCTCTCTTTGTAACTCTACCTCTTCTTGGCACTTTAATTCCCTCCTTCACAAATAATGAATTCACAGGTACTCGCTCTGTAACCACGGCACACAGCCGTTTTACAGCCCCGTCAGTTCCTTGTAGAGTCAACTAATATATATTAATCACTCCACATAAACTGTGGTCTTCGCAATATGCGACAATGAGTTATTACCTTGTTACTAAAATGAGCTTTTCAGTTTTTGATTACTTGGCTGCTCCTGCCTTTGGTCTCTTAGCACCGTACTTGGATCTCGCCTGCATTCTCTTAGCAACGCCCTGAGCGTCGAGAGTGCCTCTGATGATGTGATATCTTACACCAGGGAGGTCCTTAACACGTCCGCCTCTGATAAGAACAACGGAGTGCTCCTGAAGATTGTGTCCGATACCAGGGATGTAAGCTGTAACTTCGTTTCCGTTTGTGAGCTTAACTCTGGCAACCTTTCTCATAGCTGAGTTTGGCTTTTTAGGTGTAGCAGTTCTTACTACTGTGCAAACGCCACGCTTCTGTGGGCAGCTCTGATCGATAACTACCTTCTTCTTTGAGTTGAAACCCTTCTGAAGAGCAGGAGCTGTAGACTTGTCTGCAAGGACATTTCTTCCTTTTCTTACTAACTGGTTAAAGGTTGGCATATTTTCTCTCCTTTCATAGATTTGATACTATACGCTGATATACAATACATCAGCATACCTTGATATTATACACTATTCTCCGTCTCTTGTCAAGCACTTTTTCTTGACTTTTTTAACTTTTTGAAAATTTCAGTTAAATTTTCTGTCAAAAGCTATAAAAAGCACAGGGCAGCGGCTTTTCACGCCCTGCCCTGCAAATTATTCCTCATTCCGCCTTGCTGTCTATATCTAAAATTTCTCCTTTATCCGCCACTTCGACCTCTGTCTCGCTGAATCTATGATAAGTTATAACACAATCGCTGTCGTCAGTCTTGTCCGAATAGGTTATATCGTTTTGTACTTCATTGATATAAAGTTTCAGATCATCACTAAAATAGGTGTTTGCACCCGTTGCGAATTTAATTGCAACGAGCCATTCATTTTCATCAAAGAAGTAATTTCTGTTGTTCTTTACCGTCGCACTTTGGGAACCGTACCATTCATTATTAGTATCGTCCTGCTCCACAATATCCTTATAATTGGAAGTTATACTGAAATATCTTCCGTCCACCTTGATAATTATGCCTTCCTTTGACCCTCCTGCTGTGGAAACGTTTATGGCTTTACCCTTTTGAATTGGTGTTATTATCAGCGGATAGATAATATCCCTTTCGTAATTGTCAGCATCATAATTGATATGCTTAACAGAATTCACCAACGTATCAATTTTAAATCCCCAGTCCTTTTCAACAGGATTTAGCACAATGCTGAAGTCGTCAGCTTGCAGTATCATATCTTCGTACATATGCTGTACACTATCAAGAATGAGCTTATCAAGCTTTTCCTTGCCTGTGTCCTTTGAACTGTCGATATCATAAGCATAGGCTATTGATGATCTCAGTGAATAATAGAAGTCTGTTCCAAAGCTGTCGCCACCGACCGTTTCGTCAAGACCTGTTGCGATCTCATCCGAGTTCCAATTACTCAGATTATCGCAGTTTGTGCCGACTGCGATTTTTTCGCCCACTTTCAGTTCGTCAATATAAGCAAACTTCCCTGTGGTAACATTTTTCGCTCTGAAATCAAGTTTAAACGCAGCGTAAGAGTGGTATTTCAGGTATTCATATTCATTCACAGTAACATAGTCGATCAATTCGCCCTTTTTAACAGTGTATTTCTCAACATATATCTTATCGACAAAAAGATATCCCGTTCCGTCCGAGCCGCAGCCTGCATACGTTCCGACCGCCGTTATCTCTTTGTCTTTAACGACCTGCTTAAGCGCATTTTGTGCCTGTTCTAAATCAGCCGTAAGCTCAGTGCTGTCAAGGCTTTCCGAACTGTCTATACTTGGCTGCTGCATACCGACATTGATCTTATGCTCATCACCGCTGCGATAAAGCGTCAGCGCACCGCCCACCACCAGAAGCAAAGCCGCAAGCACCGCACCTGCAAGCTGAAAGCCTGTAAGTTTTGTTTTATTTTTCTCTGTAGGCTTGTCATACATAAGCACACTCTCCTTCCAATCCGAAGGAGTTTTTATACAGTAAAAAGCATTTATCTTTTTCATTTGCTGCCCCTTTCTGTGATATCCTCATTGCAAACTATACCTTTAGTCAATGTTATGCTGAAAGTCCAGCCCCTACATAATAGTTTTTACATCTTTTGTAGGGGACGGCGTCCTCGAAGTCCCGATACTTTATGTCTTTATTGACATTCATATAGTTCACAACATTATCATATCCTTCAGTTGTTCTCTTCCACGTTTGAGATGTGTTTTTATCGTGTTTTCCTTGATTTTTGTCAGCTCAGCTATCTCCTGCACTGACAGCTCCTCAAAGTAATAAAGATAAATACTATCCCGATATTTCGGGGGAAGTCTGAAAATAAGGTCAAGTATCTCTATGTCGCTGCCGTCCTTTGAGAAAGACGTTATGCTGTTCAGATCGACTGTGTTTTTCCTCAAACGATACCGCAAAACACTCCGGCATTCGTTGAGAGCCACTCTGATGAGCCACGCTTTCGGGTTTGGCAGACTGCCTTTTTTCATCTGCTTGAAAAGCTTGAAGAACACGTTCTGATAGCAGTCCTCAGCGTCGGAAAAATTTCCCGTGTGCACCACGCAAAGCCTTGTTACCATATCCGAATACTCCTCTACAAGTTGGCGGTATTCGCTTTCGGTCATATTCTTCATGCTCTCACTTCCCTTCATATACTAAAACGCCGTGGCAGGCAAAAAGGTTTCATACAAAATAAAAAAATCAGCCCGCATGAATGAACCATGCAGGCTGATATAAAAGTCATTAGTACAACGGTGTTTCTGCGGTGTTATGGTTAGCCGCACTCTCATTCTTGACCACCTGAACGTTGTTGTAAACGTCCATACCGGTGCCGGCAGGAATGAGCTTACCGATAATAACATTTTCCTTAAGACCCATGAGCTTATCGGTCTTGCCTCTGATAGCTGCGTCTGTAAGAGCCTTAGTTGTCTCCTGGAATGAAGCAGCCGACAGGAATGAATCCGAGTAGCTTGAAGCCTTTGTGATACCCTGAAGAACAGGAACAGTTGTGATAAGTCTTGCGTTCTCGTCGCCAGCGTCGATCTGAGCCTGTATCTCCTCGTTGAGTCTTGCGACCTCTCCTCTGTCGATAAGTGAACCAGGGAGCAGATAGCTTGAACCGGAGTCGTCGATCTTGACCTTTCTCATCATCTGACGAACGATAACTTCAATGTGCTTATCGTTGATATCAACACCCTGCAGACGGTAAACCTTCTGAACTTCGGTGATGATGTAGTTCTGAACAGCCTTAGGACCATTAACTGCAAGGATATCAGCTGGGTTGATAGAACCCTCTGTGAGCGGCTCACCGGCTGTAACAGCCTGTCCCTCACGAACTCTTATCTTGTAGCCGTATGGGATAGCATAAGACTCCTGCTCAGGATTTTCAGTGTCCTCGCTTGTAACAGTGATCTGCTTGGTCTTCTTGACCTCCTCGATCCTAACTACGCCGTCGATCCTTGTGATGATAGCAGCACCCTTTGGACGTCTGCTCTCAAACAGTTCCTCGACTCTAGGAAGACCCTGTGTGATATCTTCCGCAGAAGCGATACCACCTGTGTGGAAGGTTCTCATTGTAAGCTGTGTACCAGGCTCACCGATAGACTGAGCAGAGATTACGCCGACAGCCTCACCCACCTGAACGATATTTCCGTTTGCAAGGTTAGCGCCGTAGCACTTAGCACAAACGCCATGCTTAGCCTGACACTGAAGAACTGATCTGATAGAGATAGAATCCCTGCCCTCAGCTTCAAGTGCAGCAACTATTCTTTCAGCGTCATGAACGTTTATGAGCTTGTTTCTTGAGCATATCATCTCGCCTGTCTTAGGATCCTTGAGATCCTCAACAAGATATCTGCCCACAAGTCTCTCGCTGAGAGGCTCGATCATTTCGTTTCCGTTCTTAATGTCGAATATCTCGATACCAACGTGAGTACCGCAATCCTCCTGACGAATGATAACGTCCTGAGAAACGTCAACAAGACGTCTTGTAAGGTAACCTGAGTCAGCAGTACGCAGAGCTGTATCGGCAAGTCCCTTTCTCGCACCTCTGGAAGAAATGAAGTATTCCAGAATGTTAAGACCTTCACGGTAGTTAGCTCTGATAGGCATCTCGATAGTTGAACCTGATGTGTTGGCGATAAGTCCACGCATACCTGCCAGCTGTCTGATCTGGTTGATAGAACCACGGGCACCTGAGTCAGCCATCATGTTGATTGGGTTATATGGGTCAAGGTTAGCTTTCAGAGCCTCTGTAACTTCGTCTGTAGCGTTGTTCCAGATCTCGATGAACTTCTTTGACTTCTCTTCTCTTGAAATATAACCTCTCTTATACTGCTTGTCTATCTTGTCAACAAGTCCGTCAGCCTTAGCAAGGATATCCTTCTTAGCCTCAGGAATAGAAGCGTCGCATACTGCAACTGTGATAGCAGACTTTGTAGAATACTTATAACCAAGGCTCTTGATGTTATCGAGAACTTCGGAAGTAGTAGTAGTGCCGTGCTTCTGGATACATTTATCAATGATATCAGAAAGCTGCTTCTTCTTTACAAGGAAGCTTATCTCAAGATCGAACTGCTTTTCTGAATTTGTTCTGTCAACAAAGCCAAGGTTCTGAGGAATGATAGAGTTGAAGATAAGTCTTCCGACTGTAGCGTCTATCACCTTTGATACCTGCTTGTCGCCTATCTGCTTGGTAATTCTTACCTTGATAGCAGCATGAAGTGAAACGATGTGCTGATCGTAAGCCATAAGAGCCTCGTTCACATCTCTGAACACCTTGCCCTCGCCAGGCTCGCCGTCCTTCTTCAGTGTCAGGTAGTAAGAACCAAGTATCATATCCTGTGTAGGAACTGCAACAGGGCGTCCGTCTGAAGGCTTCAACAGGTTGTTGGCAGCCAGCATAAGGAATCTTGCCTCAGCCTGAGCCTCTGCTGAGATCGGCAGGTGAACAGCCATCTGGTCGCCGTCGAAGTCAGCGTTGAACGCTGTACAAACCAGTGGGTGAAGCTTGATAGCTCTGCCCTCTACAAGGATAGGCTCGAATGCCTGAATACCAAGTCTGTGAAGTGTAGGCGCACGGTTGAGCATTACAGGGTGACCCTGAATAACGTTTTCAAGTGCGTCCCAAACCTCTGGCTCAGCTCTGTCTACCTTTTTCCTTGCAGACTTGATGTTGATAGTAGGATTGGTGTCAACAAGTCTTTTCATAACGAAAGGCTTGAACAGCTCGAGAGCCATTTCCTTTGGCAGACCGCACTGATACATCTTAAGCTCAGGGCCTACGACGATAACAGAACGTCCTGAATAGTCAACACGCTTACCAAGAAGGTTCTGTCTGAAACGTCCCTGCTTACCTTTGAGCATATCTGAAAGTGACTTGTATGCTCTGTTGTTAGGACCTGTAACAGGTCTGCCGTGTCTGCCGTTGTCGATAAGTGCGTCAACAGCTTCCTGAAGCATTCTCTTTTCGTTTCTGACGATGATGTCAGGTGCTTCAAGCTCCAGCATTTTCTTAAGACGGTTATTTCTGTTGATAACACGTCTGTAAAGGTCATTAAGGTCGCTGGTTGCGTATCTTCCGCCGTCCAGCAGTACCATAGGTCTGATATCAGGTGGTATAACAGGTATAGCCTCCAGTATCATCCACTCAGGTCTGTTGCCTGATGTTCTGAAAGCCTCAACGATCTCCAGTCTTTTCAGAAGCTTGATACGCTTCTGACCCGCAGGAAGATCCTTCAGCTCAGTTTTAAGCTCTTCTGAAAGCTTCTCGAGGTCGATCTCTTCAAGAAGCTCCTTGATAGCCTCAGCGCCCATGCCGGCTCTGAACTCGTCCTCGTCATACTTTTCCTGCATTTCGCTATAATCCTTTTCAGTAAGGAGCTGACCCTTGATAAGCTCAGTGTTACCCGGATCTATAACGATGTATTTTGTGAAGTAAAGAACTTCTTCAAGTCTTTTCTGTGATATTTCAAGCATCTGTCCTATTCTTGACGGAGTTCCCTTGAAATACCAAATGTGAGAAACAGGTGCAGCAAGCTCGATGTGACCCATTCTCTCTCTACGAACCTTGGCTCTTGTTACCTCAACGCCGCAGCGCTCGCAGACTTTGCCTTTAAAGCGAATTTTCTTATATTTACCGCAGTGACACTCCCAGTCCTTTGAAGGTCCGAATATCTTTTCGCAGAACAATCCGTCCTTTTCCGGCTTCTGAGTACGATAGTTTATTGTTTCAGGTCTGGTAACAACGCCGTAAGACCACTCACGGATCTTCTGAGGCGAAGCAAGACCGATCTTGATTGATGCAAACTCATTGAATTCCAACAGCAGTACCCTCTTCCTGTTTAGTTTGAAGCACGGCAGCAGCCGACTTCTATATGAAACGGTCGCAAGGGCGGAGCCTTCCGCCCTTTGACCTCAGCTTATTTAGTTACTGTGCAAAATTATTCACCGTCATTAAGGAACAGATCAGACTCGTCGGAAGCTGCGCTGCCCTCCAGTTCGGAAGTGCCGTTCTCGTCTTCAGCCATGAAGCCCTCGTCGAGATCGCCCTCGTCAACGCCGAAATCGATATGATCTTCGATAGCAGGCTGTGGAACAAGCTCCTCGTCCTCGTCAAACGACTGCTTAAGATCTATTTCCTCGTTATTGATGTTGAGTACCTTGAGATCCAGACCAAGTGACTGAAGCTCCTTAACAAGTACCTTGAACGCCTCAGGAACACCAGGCTTAGGAACATTCTGTCCCTTAACGATAGCCTCGTATGTCTTGACTCTTCCCACAGTATCGTCAGACTTAACTGTAAGGATCTCCTGAAGTGTGTAAGCAGCACCGTAAGCTTCTAGCGCCCAAACTTCCATTTCTCCGAATCTCTGACCACCGAACTGAGCCTTACCGCCAAGTGGCTGCTGTGTTACCAGTGAGTAAGGACCAACTGAACGTGCGTGTATCTTATCATCTACGAGGTGGTGGAGCTTCAGGTAGTACATATAACCGACTGTAACTCTGTTATCGAACTTCTCACCTGTTCTTCCGTCATAAACAGTGAACTTGCCGTCCTCGCTCATGCTCAGAGCGTTAGGGTTGATGACCTCGTCCATTGTGTGGAGAGTGAACTCATCGTCCTTATGCTCCAGATAATTCTGCTGAGCCATTTTGAAGCATTCTCTGATGTCTGCCTCGTGAGCACCGTCGAATACAGGGGTCATTATCTTCCAGCCAAGAGCCTTTGCCGCCATACCAAGATGAACCTCAAGCACCTGACCGATGTTCATACGAGAAGGTACGCCCAATGGGTTAAGACAGATATCAAGCGGAGTACCGTCCTCAAGGAATGGCATATCCTCCTGTGGGAGTATTCTTGAAACGACACCCTTGTTACCGTGACGACCCGCCATCTTATCGCCCACAGAGATCTTTCTCTTCTGTGCGATGTAGCATCTGACGAGCATATTTACTCCAGGAGAAAGCTCGTCGCAGTTCTCTCTTGTGAATATCTTAACGTCAATGATAGTACCGGCCTCGCCGTGAGGTACCTTAAGAGAATTATCTCTAACTTCTCTAGCCTTTTCGCCGAAGATAGCTCTCAGAAGTCTTTCTTCTGCTGTCAGCTCAGTTTCACCCTTAGGTGTTACCTTACCAACAAGTATATCTCCTGAGCGAACCTCTGCGCCTATTCTGATGATACCGTTCTCGTCCAGATCCTTGAGAGCGTCCTCACCAACGTTAGGGATATCTCTTGTGATCTCCTCAGGTCCGAGCTTTGTATCTCTGGCTTCTGTCTCATATTCTTCAATATGAATAGAAGTATACTTATCCTGCTTTACAAGGTTTTCGTTAAGAAGAACGGCGTCCTCGTAGTTGTAACCTTCCCAAGTCATGAAGCCGATAAGAGCGTTCTTACCAAGTGAAAGCTCGCCGTTTGAAGTAGCAGGGCCGTCACCGATTATCTGATTAGCTTCAATTCTCTCGCCCTTATTGACGATAGGTCTCTGGTTCGTGCAAGTACCTGCGTTTGAACGCTTGAACTTAGTCAGCTCATAAGTTCTGAGCATACCGCTGTCCTCACGGATAACGATCTTGTCAGCGTCAACGCTCTCAACAACACCTGCGTTCTTAGAAACAACAGCAACGCCTGAATCAAGACAAGCCTTGTACTCCATACCTGTACCAACGATAGGAGACTCAGTCTTGAGCAGCGGCACAGCCTGTCTCTGCATGTTTGAACCCATGAGTGCACGGTTAGCGTCATCGTTCTCAAGGAACGGGATACAAGCAGTAGCGACAGAAACTACCATTTTAGGTGAAACGTCCATGAAGTCGATCTTCTCTCTCTCTATCTCGAGGATCTGATCTCTGTATCTGCCGTTTACCTTAGGTCTGGCAAACTTGTTATCCTCAGTAAGAGGCTCGTTTGCCTGAGCGACCATGTAATTATCTTCAACGTCAGCCGTCATATAAACAACTTCGTCAGTTACAACGCCTGTTTCCTTGTCAACACGTCTGTAAGGAGCTTCGATAAAGCCGTACTCGTTTATCCTTGCGAAAGAAGCAAGGTAAGAGATAAGTCCGATGTTAGGACCTTCAGGCGTCTCGATAGGACACATTCTGCCGTAGTGAGTATAGTGAACGTCACGGACCTCAAATCCGGCACGGTCTCTTGAAAGACCGCCAGGGCCGAGGGCTGAAAGTCTTCTCTTATGAGTAAGCTCAGCCAGAGGGTTGTTCTGATCCATGAACTGTGACAATGGAGAAGAACCGAAGAACTCTCTGATAGCCGCAGTGATAGGTCTTATATTGATAAGAGCTGTAGGAGTAACGACCTCAGTGCCCTGTGACTGAATGTTCATTCTCTCACGGATAACTCTTTCCATTCTTGTGAAACCGATCCTGAACTGGTTCTGAAGAAGCTCGCCTACTGAACGGATTCTTCTGTTGCCAAGATGGTCGATATCGTCAACAGTACCAACGCCCTCGCAAAGGTTGAGGAAGTAAGAAACCGTAGCGATAATATCATCGATAGTGATGTGCTTTGGAACGAGGTCGTCAGCCTTAAGTTTGATGTTCTCCTTAAGCTCTTCCTCATTCTCAGAATCTTCAAGAATTTCCTTGAGAGCCTTGAAAGATACCTTTTCGTTGATGCCAAGCTCAGTGCAGTCAAAATCAACATAAGCGTTGATGTCTACCATGCCGTTGCCTATGATCTTAACTTCGCACTCTTCAAGCTTTGTAACAGCCTCGCCTGTTGCGGAAGTAAGATGCTCCTTTACCTCAACGTCAACGTAAGCCTCCATAACACCTGCGGTCTCGATCTCCATAGCCTTATCAAAGCTGATAAGATCGCCAGCCTCAGCCATTACCTCGCCTGTCATAGGATTTACAACAGGTCTTGAAAGTCTGTGACCTGAAAGTCTTGAACCAACGCCAAGCTTCTTGTTGTACTTATATCTGCCAAATCTTGAAAGATCATATCTCTTAGCGTCAAAGAACAGGTTGTTCAGGTGAGTAACAGCAGAATCTACTGTAGGAGGCTCGCCCGGACGGAGCTTCTTGTAAACCTCAAGAAGAGCTTCCTCTCTGTTAGCAGTCTGATCCTTCTGCATTATAGTCTGAGTAAGTCTTTCATCAGGACCGAAAACTTCCTCGATCTCCTCGTTAGTACCAATACCGAGCGATCTCAGGAAAGTAGTAAGAGGGATCTTTCTGTTTTTATCGATTCTGACATAAACCACGTCGTTAGAATCCATTTCATATTCAAGCCAAGCGCCTCTGTTAGGGATAACAGTTGTCTTGAACAGATCCTTACCGGTCTTGTCCTTATCAAAAGCGTAATAAACACCTGGTGAACGCACCAACTGAGAAACGATAACACGCTCTGCACCGTTGATAACAAAAGTTCCGCTGTCGGTCATTTTAGGGAAGTCACCCATAAATACCTCGGACTCCTTGATCTCGCCGGTCTCGGTATTGTTAAGTCTTGCAGTAACTCTCAGTGGCACTGCATAAGTTACATCTCTCGCCTTGCACTCTGCAACAGAATACTTAGCCTCTTCGTCGAAATGGTATCCAACAAAAGTCAGCTCCAGCGTACCATTATAATCAGTAATAGCTGAAACATCTCTGAAGACCTCCTTCAGACCTTCATCGAGGAACCACTGATAAGAGTTCTTCTGCACTTCAATAAGGTTAGGCATCTCCAGAACCTCATTGATCTTGGCAAAGCTCTTTCTCGTGTTCTTACCAAGTTTTACGTCCTTGACATTCACCATAGGCTCAATCACTCCTTAATTTATTTGGAAAATACATTTATATAATACTATATAACAATCGTATTCGCCAGTGGTTTTGGCGGTGTTTTCCATGATTTTCTGCGCTCAAAAACACATGAAATAGGTGGAAAACTCCATTATGATACAGTATACTATTATATAATATTAGCAAGCCCTTGTCAAGCATTTTAGCTTACACATCTCGCCGATTTTCCTATTTTCTCCGATTTGAACAAAAATCGCACAATTCGACGCAGAAACTTCTACTATTACCAATGTGTTATCAAATCGTAAATTTTTCGTTTACTCGCCTGCTTTTATCAACCTCCGCCTCATTACCTCCACCCTGATCTACCCTTTATTTCATCACTATCTGCACCAATTTGTCTGCCATTACATAATAATTCCGATTTACTTGTCATATCCAACAAAAACTCACTTAACAAATTGTGCAAACAAATGATTTATGTTTTAATTTGGCAACATTTCTGCAATTGTTGCATTTTTTATGCAACAAAAGTGGT
>OGLJ01000062.1_pt1 | contig 135305 bp, 116 predicted proteins | sample 1572801 | NCBI WGS metagenome assembly OGLJ01 (sample SAMEA2581877, study PRJEB24529) | metagenome | biome: Human gut stool | place: China | collected 2011
TGCCGATCTTCAAGGAGGCAAAGGAGGACTTTGCGAAAATCGTGGACATTTTGAAGAAATGAGGCCGGAAACGGTCGTGTGATGATTGAAACACGGAGGGAAACCCATGGAACGAAAAGAAGTCATTCGCGGTGCGTACCGAATGACAGGCGGCAACAATTTTTATGACGGCATGATCACCTGCACCACCCTGAGCGGGAAAGCGGTGTGCCGTCTGGTGTGGGATATGAACAAGGCGGAATGTGATGCTTATCTTGAAAAAGCACTGTCGGGTATTCCAGATGATTTCTCTGGCAAGCTGCTGGAGGTGCCGGTAGGAACGGGTATCCTGACCATGCCGGTTTATCAGACGCTGCCAAAAGCAGACATCACCTGTCTAGATTACTCGGCGGATATGATGGGACGGGCGCAGGAAAAGGCCGACCGCCTGCACCTGAAAAACGTAACCTTTCGGCAGGGTGATGTGGGCGCACTTCCCTATGCGGACGGTGCGTTTGATATTGTGTTGTCGCTGAACGGCTTTCACGCTTTCCCGGACAAGGAGGCCGCTTACCGGGAGGTTTTCCGGGTCTTGCGGCCCGGCGGGATATTCTGCGGCTGCTTCTATGTGAGGGACGAACAGAAGCGGACAGACTGGTTTATCCGGCACATTTATGAAAAGGCGGGGTTCTTTACACCGCCCTATGAGACGGCGCTCAATTTGAGAAAAGTGTTAGAGAAACGGTACGCAGCCGTAACGCTTGGAACGGTGAAGAGCGTGGCATGGTTTGTCTGCCGAAAAGCGGGTTAAATCTGAGATGGTCTCATGTACGCAAGAAAGAACAAGGAGGGAGGCAATCAGATGAAGGACAACGAGCTTCTATTCGACCGCAAAAGCCATGTGCTGTATTCAAAGCCTTGCAAGAAAGAAATCCTGGCGAAAATCGCCCTGCACTATCCGGAAGCAGAGTGGGAGACAGTATGGGAAAAGGTGCAGCGGCAGTACGCGGTCTTTCTCTCCGACTGGCGCACCGACTTGGGCGGCAAAAAGAACTTCCACAACGGCGTAGGCGGCACCTACGACTGCATCGCCATCATGAGCTATTATGTGGTATGCAAAGCAGTTACTTCGTTCCGTGAAATTGAAGAGATGGAGGAAAATCTGATTCTTCCGACTTTCCGCAAGCTGAAATTCGTGGACTGCAACAAGCCGTTCTGGAGGAAGATGATGTACAAGGCGTTTGTTCGTGCGAAAAGCGGCTGCGACAAATGGCATGATTACGAGATGTCGGTTGCACCTTACGAAACCGACAAGCCTATTTATTATGAATTTACATCGTGCCCGGCGGCGGAGTTTGCCGTCAGGCACGGTCTTACGGATATTATGCCCGCCCTGTGCAATGTGGACTTTGCGTCCATGGAGTTGCTCCATGCAAGGCTTATACGGACGAACACCTGCGTGAACGGCTGCCGGTGCGACTATACCATCTGCGGCGACCAGGACCCGTATATAAAAGAACACCCCGAATATCGGGATGAAGCCGGATTCCGGCGAAACAAGTAATAACTCATGCAAAGGCGGTGAGACAAATGGAAACCTTTCTTGGAATCATGATTCCTTTCTTGGGTACAACGCTGGGCGCGGCCTGCGTGTTCTTTATGAAAAAATCCCTTGGCGATCTGGTGCAGCGCGCCCTTGCCGGCTTTGCCGCCGGGGTGATGGTGGCAGCGTCTGTCTGGAGCCTGCTGATCCCCGCCATTGAGCAGTCGGAGGGCATGGGCAAGCTGTCCTTCCTCCCTGCCTTTATCGGATTTTGGGTCGGCGTGCTGTTTTTGCTCCTGCTTGACCGTTTGATTCCCCATCTTCATGTGGGAAGTGAACAGGCCGAGGGTCCAAAAAGCAAGCTCGGGCGCACCACCATGATGGTGCTGGCTGTTACCTTACATAATATCCCGGAGGGAATGGCAGTCGGTGTGGTGTATGCAGGCTTTCTTTCGGGAAATACGCAAATTACAGCGGCAAGCGCGCTTGTCCTGTCCCTCGGCATCGCCATTCAGAATTTTCCCGAGGGTGCTATAATCTCCATGCCGCTCCGGGCGGAGGGGGAACGCAAGGGACGAGCGTTTCTCGGCGGCGTGCTTTCCGGCGTTGTCGAGCCTATCGGCGCGGTGCTGACGCTTCTCGCGGCGCAGCTTGTAATCCCGGCGCTGCCGTATCTGCTGAGCTTTGCCGCAGGTGCAATGCTCTATGTGGTGGTAGAGGAACTGATACCGGAAATGTCGCAGGGGCGGCACTCGAATCTTGGAACGGTGTTTTTTGCGGTAGGCTTCAGCGTGATGATGGTGCTGGATGTGGCGCTGGGGTAGAATTTAATTTTGAAAGAAGGTACGAAAATGATTCAGACAACAGTGAAAATCTCCGGCATGGCATGCTCCATGTGCGAGGCACACATCAACGATACGATTCGCCGCACATTTTCAGTGGAAAAGGTGTCTTCCTCCCATACGAAGAGAGAAACCGTTATCCTCTCGCGTGAGCCGCTTGACGAAGCCGCCCTGCGCGCAGCCATTGACGCCACCGGCTACACGGCGGGAGAAATCCGTGCTGCTCCGTATGAAAAGAAAGGGCTGTTCTCATTTCTGAAAAAGTAAATCATGCACTTTGAATCGCCGCTCCGGCGGCTTTTCAAATGCCGCTCGGTTAGCTTCGGCTAACTAAAAACACAATCAAGGAGGAACCGTTTTGAAAAAACAATCCAATCTGTCCCGCCTGCTGGATTACGCGGGGACATACCGAATCCTAAGCTATCTTTCGTGGGTGCTTGCCGCCGCCGGCGCACTGCTGGCGCTGGTGCCGTTTTGGTACATCTGGCGCATCCTGCGGGAGGTAATCGAGGTCGCACCGAACTATGAAAACGCCGTCCATGTAACGCACTACGGCTGGATGGCGGTGATGTTTGCCTTTGCCGCCGTGCTTACCTACATCGCGGGGCTGATGTGCTCACACCTTACGGCATTTCGCATCGCCACCAATCTGCGCCTTGCCATGACGAAGCATATTGCCACGCTTCCGCTCGGGGAAATCGAACAGTTCGGCAGTGGCAAGCTGCGCCGCACGATTTCGGAAACGACCGGCGCAACGGAAAACTATCTTGCCCACCAGCTCCCCGACAAGGCAAGGGCTGTGGCGACCATTGCGGGACTCCTGACGCTTCTTCTGGCATTCGACTGGCGGCTGGGGCTTCTGAGCCTTGTGCCGGTGGCGCTTGCCTTTGCCGTGATGACAAGCATGACCGGCAAGGGGATGCAGGAGAAGATGACACAGTATCAGAACGCGCTTGCGGATATGTCGGGGGAGGCGGTGGAGTATGTGCGTGGGATTCCCGTCGTCAAGACCTTCGGTCAGACGGTGTTTTCCTTCAAAAAGTTCAAGGGCGCCATCGACAACTACGAGCGTTGGGTCATCGCATACACAAAGCAGATGCGCTGGCCGATGACCTTCTATACGCTGGCGGTCAACAGCGTGTTTGTGTTTCTGATTGCAGGCGGCTTTCTGTTCTTCCGCGGCGGTGCGGACGGCGGCGTGCTGCTGAACCTGCTCTTTTACATCATTGTCACGCCGGTCATCTCGCTGACGCTCACCAAGCTGATGTTCATGAGCGAAAACGGCATGATCGTGCAGGACGCCATCACCCGCATTGACCGTGTTCTGCAAAGCCCCTCGCTTTCTCAGCCGAGCACACCGAAGCATCCGAAGGACAGCTCCGTGATGCTGGATCAGGTAACCTTCAGCTATGACGGCACAAAAAATGCCGTGGAGAATATTTTTCTCTCTATCGGCGCGGGACAGACGGTGGCGTTTGTCGGACCCTCCGGCGGCGGAAAATCCACGCTGGCAGCGCTCATTGCCCGCTTCTTTGATCCGCAGAGCGGCAGTATTTCCGTCGGAGGTGTCAATGTGAAGGACATTGAAAAAAACGAGATGATGAACACGGTTTCCTTCGTGTTTCAGAACAGCCATCTTGTCAAAGGCACCATTCTGGACAATGTGCGTATGGGCAAGCCGGACGCCGTGGATGAGGAGGTGCTGGCGGCACTCCGTGCGGCGCAGTGTACGGACATCATCGAAAAATTCCCGGACGGTGTGCATACGGTCATCGGCTCGCAGGGCATCTACCTCTCCGGCGGCGAAGCACAGCGGCTTGCCATTGCCCGCGCCATGCTCAAAAACGCGCCGGTGCTGATTCTTGATGAAGCGACCGCCTTTGCCGACCCCGACAACGAAACGAAAGTTCAGGCTGCCTTCAACGAGCTTGCAAAGGGGCGCACCGTCATCATGATCGCCCATCGGCTGTCTACGATTGTGAATGCCGACCGCATTTTTGTGCTGAATGAGGGACATCTTTCGGAAAGCGGCAGCTTTGCGGAGCTGTCCGGAAAAAAAGACAGTCTGTTCGGGACGATGTGGCAGGACTATCAGCAGTCCGTCCGGTGGAAAGTGGAAAAGGAGGTCTGAGCGATGATCAAATATTTACAGAGACGCTATGCGCTTTCCCGCAAGGGAGCGATTGACAACATCAAAGGGATTCTGTGCTGTGCCATGCAAAATATCTCCTTCATGCTGCCGGTGGGGCTTTTGTATCGGCTGGTGAGCGATATGATGAGTGGCACGCTGACGACAGGGAGAATTCCGTTTTATGTGATCGGCTGTGTCGCGGCGGCACTGTTCATTGTTGTCTGCACACGGCTGGAATACGACAACACCTATCTTGTCACCTATGTCGAGTCGGGTGTGCGCCGGGTGGGGCTTGCCGAGAAGCTGAGAAAGATTCCGCTGTCCTTTTTCGGAAAGAAAGACCTTGCCGACCTGACCACTTCCATCATGAATGACTGCGCCGTGCTGGAGCAGAGCCAATCCCATTTTGTCGCACCGCTGTACGGTGCGATCCTCTCCACCACGGTCATCGCCGTGTCGATGCTGTTTTTCAACTGGCGCATGGCGCTTGCCGCCGTCTGGCCGCTGCCCGTGGCATTTGTCATCGTCTTGCTTGCCTCCGACGTGCAGAAAAAGCTCTCCCGCAAAGCAACGGCGGCAAAGGTCGCCTGCGAGGACGGCATTCAGGAGTGCATGGAAGCGATGCCCGATCTGCGCGCCAACAATGCCGAGGAGAGATACCTTTCGGGGCTGGAAAAGAAAATCCGTGCCGTAGAGAGCCGCCTCGTTCGGAGCGAGCTGGGAACGGCTGTCTTTGTGGTTTCCGCGGGACTTGTCCTGCGGCTGGGTATTGCCACCACCGCACTTGCGGGCGCGGCTCTGCTGGTGAAGGGAGAGCTGGATGTTCTGACCTTCTTTATGTTCCTTTTGGTGGTATCCCGCCTGTATGACCCGCTGGAGAGTACCCTGCAGAACCTTGCCGCCATCATCGGCACCAACAGCAACATCGAGCGCATGAATGAGATTCTGGACTGCCCCGTGCAGTCCGGAAGCGAACAGCTTACCAACCGGAACTGTGACATTGTGTTCGACCATGTGGGTTTTTCTTATCAGAGCGGCGAAACGGTGCTTCGGGATGTGTCCTTTACGGCAAAGCAGGGAGAGGTCACGGCGCTGGTCGGACCCTCCGGCGGAGGTAAAACTACCGTTTCCCGCCTGGCGGCGCGGTTCTGGGACATTGACCGGGGCAGGATTACCGTAGGTGGCATGGATATCTCCGGAATCGATCCGGAAAAGCTGATGAGCCTCTATTCCATCGTGTTCCAGGATGTCACGCTGTTTGACAATACGATTTTGGAGAATATCCGCATCGGCCGCAAGGACGCGACGGACGAAGAGGTAATCGCGGCGGCAAAGCTCGCCAATGTGGACAGGTTTGCCGAAAAGCTCCCCGACGGCTGGAACGCCAACATCGGTGAGAACGGCTGCGAGCTTTCCGGCGGCGAGCGTCAGCGCATTTCCATCGCCCGTGCTTTTCTGAAGGACGCGCCCATCATTCTGTTGGACGAAGCCACCGCCAGCCTGGATGTGGAAAACGAAACCGCCATTCAGGAGGCGCTCTCCCGCCTCATCAAAAACAAGACCGTCATCATCATCGCCCACCGGATGCGTACCGTTTCGGGCGCAGACAGGATCGTGGTGCTGAGTGACGGCGCGGTAGCCGAGCAGGACTCTCCCGCAGAGCTGCTGCAAGCGGACGGCATCTTCGCTCATATGGTACGGCTTCAGACCGAGAGCCGGAGCTGGACGCTCGGAAAATCATAAAACCGTTGCTCACGTTTGTGAGGTGTGACATGATTATAAAATTGCCCGAGAGTTTTTCGCTCTCGGGCAGTTTTGTTATTTGTGCTTTTTCTCATGCCGCAGAAGTGTATCTATCACATCGTACCACCGTCCTGACCGAGATTAGTCCGTAATCCTTTGTGCCTTGCCGCCGCCTTTTTGCTTGAATAGTGCCGTTCCGCCATGGCTTCCTCTACACGGAAACTGCCATCGGGGATGTCTTTCCTGTTGCTTTTATCGTCCGCCACATGATATTTGTTGCAGATGGCTTCGCTCAGTTCTCCACGGCTTGCGTAGCGGATTAGGTGTCGAGTGCGCTCGGTTATTACTTAGTAATGACCGGGTATTTTTTATTTTTTGGAGGTACATATGAACAACACAAAAGTAACCCTTGCCCCGCTGGAAGCGGAGGATCGTGAGCAGTTCATCCTTGATAATCAGGAGTCTTTCAAGTACGGCGCAGTGGAAGAATTCGGGTTGCGGGACGATCATTTTGAGGAGGACGGAGAGATCATCTCCCGCGCAACCATTGAGCAAAGTATTGATGCACCCGACAGCGAAGCATACCGGATTCTGTATGAAGGCAGAAAGGTTGGCGGTGTGGTGTTGAAAATCGATAAGGAGACACATCACAATGAGCTGGAGTTCCTTTTCGTTTCGCCGAAGGAACACAGCAAAGGCATCGGATATGGCGCTTGGCTTGCCGTGGAAGCTCTGCACCCCGAAACCAATGTCTGGGCAACCTGCACGCCATATTCTGAAAAGCGCAATATCCATTTTTATATCAACAAATGCGGTTTTCACGCCGTTGAGTTTTTCTCCGCTATGCACCCGGAGCCGAATTCGCCGAAGGAAGACGGAAAAGCAGCACCCGATGAGGGTCCCGATGAAATGTTCCGCTTTGAAAAGATTATGAAATGAAACGCACAAATAGCCCCGCACCTCATTCAAAAAATGCGGGGCTGCGGTTTTGGCACTGCGAAAACTGACCCCAATAAAGGCTTTCACTTATTTCCATTCCGTTTCCCCTAAAATACGGTGCAAAATAAGGGAATCTTATTTTGCTGTTCTCATAGTTCGACCCGTCAGAAACAAAAAATGCTTCCCCACCGTTTCCGGTGAGGCATTAATTATGTACTCTCTTTCATCATTTTTCTTTTCTGCCGCCGCTGCTCGTTTTCACGCTCGCGGCGCTGTATGTATTTGAATTCCCGAATGAGTTCTTTATATTTTTCCGTGCGCGGGTGCGCCAGCCTTTGCGGCGATGCCATAAAGCTTACAAATTCCGCTTTGGCGCAGTACTGTATAGTGCCGAGCTTGATGCCGACCAAAACTTCTTCCCGTATCCACTCGTGAATGCGCTGCGGGCTGTGTCCGACAAGTTCCGCCGCCGTCTGCGTGGGCAGAGCCTCCGGCAGTTCTGCCCACTGTGAACTCAGCCACCGCCGAAAGGCTTCGCAATTTTCCGGGGTGGCTTCAAACATCGGGAGCGGATGCCATTCGGTGCGGTTGGAGAACATGCCGCTCAGCTCCGATAAAAATCCCGGCTCGGTATCCATACGGGTCTTGAACCGCACCGCATCCTCTGTCCGCACCCGATATTTATGGGTCGTGTGTCCCGTGTTTTCGTGCGGGATATAGTTGTTGTCCATCAGATATTTCATTTTTCGCGTGGAGATGTGCAGGTATTGGCGAAGCTCGCTCCCGCTCATAAATTCTTTTTGGGTCATATATAAAATCATCCTTTCTGTCAGCAAAAATGCGCCCGCCGTGGGCGCATCATTCTTTTGCTTTATTAAAGATACTGCTGATCACATCGGCGCTTTCCTGCTTCTTGGACTTATCCAGATGGGCATAGATATTCGCCGTTGTGGACAGGTCGGAGTGCCCGAGGAAGGTCGATACATTCAGCAGCGGCACATCCTGATTGATGAGGATGCTGGCGAAGGTGTGCCGCAGATCATGGAAGCGTATTTTTCGCAGGCCGTATTTTTGAATCAGGTCTGCGAACCGTTGCGTGACCCGATTCGGGCGTATCAGCCCGCCGAGCTGATCGACGCAGATATAATCGTCGTATTTGCGGTTGTAACTGCCCTTGAACATTCGGCGGTACAGGTCCTGCTTTTCCCGTTCCTCGCACAGCATTTCATACACCGGGTCCGGCAGCGGCAGCGTGCGGCGGCTGGATTTGTTTTTCATTTCCTCCACGGGTTCGACGATAACCCTGCCGTTTTCCTTGTACTCAATGATTTTGGTGTCGAGCAGTATGGTTTTCTTTTCCCAGTCTACCCGTGACCACCGTGCGCCCAACGCCTCGCTGCGGCGCAGCCCCAAGCCGCCCGCCAGCATGACCGCCGGATAGATAATATCCCCGCGGATAAGCCCCAGCATGGTGATCAGTTCTTCCTCGGAATAGTTTTCGCCGGTGAACTTGTTTTTCTTCGGGCGGTCGATGCGGTCAAAGGGATTGGAGTCAATCAGTCCGTCCTTGAAAGCCCGCTTGAAGGCGCTGTGCAGGACGGTGTGGTAGTGGATAACGGTGTTGGCGACAACGCCAGATGCGAACATCCAGTCATAAAAATCCTCAATATCCTTTGCGGTGAGGATACCGACCGTCAATTCCCTGCGGGCAGTAAAATACCGCCGAATTCTACCGTTTATCATTCCGCGGTAGCTTTCGGCGGTACTCTTTTGAATGTTTTTCTCGATCTTTTTATAGTAGGCGCACATATAATCGTAGATCGGAATATCCGAGGCAGGCTTTTTGTTTTGCGCGATCTGCTCGGCGTAGGTTTGTTCAAAGGCTTGCACCACCTCTCGGTAGGCTTTGTTCACCTTTGATTTGTTGGCGCTTTCGGGCAGCCCCAGCGCGCGCCATACAGGCTTTGTCTTGCCGTTCTCTCTGACCTGTATCACGGCATAGAGACGGCCTTTTTTAGCCTGTACGCTGGCTGCAAGTGTGGTTGCGGCATTCATTTGCGTTCACTCCTTTTTTGTTTTTGCCGACACGAACAATATCACAACTCACCGCACAAGTCCAGACTTTTTCGGAAGTTTTCTCAAGAAAACAGACCTTTGGGTTCGAACCCGGTCGTTCCCTTTGCCGCAGATAGTCAATGAGCTGCGATTTGGCAATGCGGTTTTCTCTGCCGACCTTCACTGCCGGAAGGGACTTTTCTTTTATCAGCTTGTATACGGTCTTGGTGCTGACCCGCAGGATCTCGGCAACCTCCGCGGCGGTCAGCGCCGCCGGATAGCAGCGCAATTCTTTTTCATGTTCTTTTTTCGTCATAGGCAAATCCTTTCTCCTACATTTTTATGGTAGGCTCATCGTTTTCCTCGTCAGTCATATCTTCCTCGCTGTCGGCTGCGGCGGTGAGGATACCGACCGCAAGCCCGATAACGGCACCGAGGTTGGAGGCGTTTTCCTGCGCCTCAATGCGTTTTCGGCGCTCCTCCGGATCCTCGGCAGTGCCGTCGATTATACTGCCAGCTTCCAGAATACCGCGCAGACCAGCAGCGACAGCGCCACCGCCGATACCGCCGTGGTTATCATAATTTTCAATATTTTTTGGTTTAGTTTCTCTATCGTGCTGTCCAGTGCCGCTGTACTCTTTGAAAGGGTTTCGGAGCAATTCAAAATAAACCGCTCTTGATTCTTCCCAGCCTGTTCGACGAGGCTTTGCATCTGCGCCGCCGTTTTGCGGTTTTCCGTCACCACTTCCCGCACCGTCTTTTCCATATACTCCGCCTCGATATTCTGTATATTGATGCAGTGGTCGCTCAGCTCCTCCGCCGTTGCCAGCCGTTCGATCATCTGATACAGCTTCGGCTGAAACTCCACCGCGTCCGCCAGCAGTTTGCTTTCCCGTTTTCGCTGTTCGATCGGGATCGCATACACCTGCGGCTGATACGGAATCTGTTCCAGCTCGGACAGCGTCCGTGTGTTTTTCTTCCTCAGCATATCCATTGCCGAGTTCTGCTGTGTGCTGTTTTCTGATTGTGAATTCATGTTCCAATATCTCTTTCAAATATTTTTCGTCGTGCAGGCGCACATCTCTGCACTTCATTCCGTTCGGACAAGTGAAGGTGATATATTTTCGCTCGTCCGTCCATGTGACCTTGTAGCCGAGCCGCTGCATCTCCCGCATAAAATCCGCGCGGCTGCCGCTGCGGTTCATCACAAAATCAATATCGGACATCAGCTTGAACTTCCAACTGTAACCCTTTGCCGCGGCGCGGTACTCGCGACTTGAAATGTTTGCGCCGTCTTTTTTATACGGCTCGAGAACGCTCAGCCCGTGCTGCTGACAGATGCCGTCGCTGAGTGCGCGCAGTTTTGTCAGCGTTCCGGGATTTTGACGGAGTTTGCTTCCGTTTTCGTAATGCACGGAGTTGATGACAAAGTGGTTGTGCAGATGTGCGGTGTCGGTGTGCGTGGTCACCAGCACCTCAAGTCCCGGCCACGCTTTTTTCGCAAACGCCAATCCGATTTCGTGCATCTGCTCGGCGGTCACTCTTTCGCTCGGCGAAAAGGACTGCACATAATGATAAAAATTCATTCCGCCCTTTTTGTGATGTGCGGTCTTGGTCGCCATAAATTCCGTGAAAGCATTTTCGCCGTTGCAGTTTACGCCGCTCACCAAGCGGCGGCCGCTGTCCTCGTCCGCAACCTTTTTCTGCTGCAAACAGTATTCGATCACCGCTTTCATTGCGCTGATGCTTTGACCCGATTCCGGAATAAAACTGACCGTTGCCATTATCCTTTCCTCGCAATGTCCAGCAGTTGCTCGTAGATCATCTTCTGCCCGTCGATCATATCTTCAAAATTGTATGACCGAAACGCGCCGGCATTGATCTTCGCCGTGATTTGATTCAGATTGTTGCCGATGCGTTTGAGTTCAATCAGTAAGGGCTTCACATCTTCCGCAACATGAATGGGCGTTTCCAACGACAGCAAAACGAGATAGTCGGTGATGCTGCGCTCGGCGCGTTTGGCGTTGCGTTCGATGCGTTCTTTTTCGGCTTTGGTCAGCCGAATCGTCAGCGTGGTGTCACGCCGTCTTTGTTTACTCATAGTTATCACTCTCCGTTTCCAAGTTCAGTGGGTTCGGGCTGCCGCCCGTAAATAAAGGCGTTTCGGCGAGGACAGCCGGACGCTCTGCTTGCCCCGGACGATGTCCGGGAAATCGGTAAAACCGACGCTCCCGCAAACGCCCCGAATTCGCGTTGTTTCCGGCGCATCGGCGGTTTATCCCTACTCCCCGCCGAAAGCGGCACAAATCGCCTGTAAACCGCCAACAGGGACGAAAGGAACGCTTGGGACGAACCGATTGGGGGTACACCGATTTAACCGTCACCAACGGCACTTTCGTCACCGGCAGAAAAGGAATATTCGATTTCCAGCAGTCGTGCGCCGTTGCTGCGGTGGCTGCGAAAGCGCACACCGAAATCGGCAAGGCGATATTCCCAAAGATTCATCAGCCGTTTGAGTCCTCTTGCCGATACCGCCTGTCCCGCGTATTCGTTATACCGTTCGCAAAACTCCGTGTTGCTGCCGCTGTACTTTTTCTGCGTTTTCATAAAATCAACCAACTGCTCCATCTCCTTCGGCAGCAGCATTTCCCGGTTCTCCATACTGTCGCCGAGCATTTTCCAAACAAATTCCTCTTTGGAAAACCGCAATTCAAGCTGGCGGTCCTCCACATCACGACCTGTGCAGTAGAGGGTGGCGCTGTCGGCATTGCGGCGGCTCTTGTCCAGCACAAAGGCGGTATCCACTGCGCCGACGATTCCGGTGGTGCCGGTCAGCTTGTTGAACGGATCGCTGTCGCCCTGTTTGCGCAGGTGATACACCAGCAGAAGACAGATACCAAGTTCGTCCGCCAGCCGTTTTAATATCCGCATTTCCTCATAGTCGTTTGCGTAAGAGGTGTCGATGCTGTTGTTGCGCACGATCTGAAAGGTATCCACCGCAACAAAAACCGTGTCGGAATGCTCTTTTACAAAATTCCGTATCTGTTCGCACAGACCGTCGGACAGCGTGCCGGCAGAGGTAGCAAAAAATGCATTGGGCGGCACTTCATCGGTGATGCAAAGCAGACGGTTCTGCACGCGGCGCAGAGTATCCTCCAAGCAAAGGTACAGTGTTGTTCCTGAGGTTGTTTTTAGATCCCACATCGGTTCGCCCTTTACAATACGCACGCACAGATCCAGCACCCACCACGATTTGCCGATCTTTGATGCGCCGCCGAGGATGCATAACCCCTGCGGCAGCAGCGTGTCGACACAAAACTTTGTCGGCGGAAGTTTCATGTCCATTAAGGTTTCGCCGTCGATAACGGTGAGTTTTGTTTTTTCGTCAGCCATACTGAAATCTCCTTGCAAAAAAGTAAGAGCAAAAGCAGCGGCGGCGGAACCGATGCTTTCGCTCTCCTATCTATCTAATGGCTGAAAACAGAAAAATCACATAAAATGCTGTGAGCGCAAAAATACGTTTCTGAAATTTTTGTAATTTCCGATGACAGCGAAATGATTTTATGGTATACTGATTACGGAAACGAGGTGGCGCGCATGAATCTGATTGAAACAAAACCTGTGGGCGATGCGAATTTTTATAAATTTTCTATTGATTTCATAGGTGATGATTTTATTTTAGGCGGCAAAACCTTGCCGCTCGGAATCATCACGCACGATATATTAAACGTCCCCGCCGACAAGCTGCTCTACGTTTTTAAGACGGGCGATAAACTCAATGATTTGTATAACCGATTGAATGCGGAAAATTACAGCAATGAACTGTTTACAAGCATTCGGGATACCGTAGAAAAAATACTCTATCTTATCGAAAAAATAAAACCGTTTTCGTATTTTAACATCAGCGAAGAGTACGAACATATTGATCTGCTTCTCGGTGATGATAAAATCAAAGAGTGGCAGCGCGGCTTTTCTTCCATGCCGATACCGAATATCAATTTTGTTCCCGAAGGCACGGCTATGTATGGCCACATTATTGTTCTTACCGAATTCATAAAATCCTACATTTATCTTTGTGCCGACACATTCAATTTCTATAAGGTTGCGATGATGTATTTTGTAAATCTCACCGAGAACGGATTTCGGGACAAAGTTCTCCTTGCCGGTTTTACAAAAGAATTTTTCGGAAAAGAAGAAGTGGCGGAATGGATCGAGGAACTAAACGCTACTGAAATCACACACAATTTTACACTTGAACCGGGAGTTTGGATGGCACCGGTTGTCCTTGAAAACAAAAACGGCTCTGCTATGCTCGGCCGCCGAATTCATTTCGACCGTATGCTCAATTTTTATGTTACCGATATGTTCGAGGGGCTTGCCGCCGGACATTACTCCTGGCAATGCGGAATCTGCCACCGATTTTTCTTTATGGAAACCGCGCATAAGCAGCTGTATTGCAGCACCGTCAATCCGGAGTACGGCGTCCCCTGCGCATACGTTGCAAAAAACAAACTGAATATGCCGAAGCAAAAGAAAAAGGACGGTTTCGGCTATGCGATTTGGAAAAAGAGATACGATTCTCTGCGCAACGAAAAGCACAAAACCAATAAAAATCTGCCGTCCGCCAAATATGATGTGGATGTGTGCGATAAGGCTATCGAGCTTGCTAAACGGCATTATGAAGAAGCACAGATTGATTTTGATTACGCGCAAAATCAGTATGAGCAGGATATGATTTTGCTGAACCTGATTGCCGAGGCAAAAGCGGCACTGGGTAAAAAATAAATTTATTTTTCTTTGGAAAGGGGGTGCGCGTATGAACGCCGAATACAAAAAGGCTGCCGAAAAACTGCTTTGCGGCATAACGGATAAGCAGCTGCATGAGCCGACGATATGGAACGATATTCTTTCTTCTGTCCGTTCGGGTAAGCTGCGGATTTGGGAAATCAACGATGAAATTCTGTGTATCAAATATTTTTACAAAGAAAAAATCGAACGCGCATCTGCCTTTACCGAAAGCGATAAAAGCGGCGTGCGGTTCGATGGTTTGAACACATATTTTGTTGAGGCAATCAAGAGCCGGGATAAAGGATATTTTGAGGCATTTATCAGTGCGTATGAGCCGGTGCTGCAAAGCCGTGCCGAGCGTTTTGTTTCACATTATAATCTGTCTGCGGACGATACAGAGGACATCAAGCAAATCTTTTTGGAAACATTGTGGTTTGCTTTTCTCGGCTATGATGCCGCCGATCCCATTCCGCTTTTGCAGTATGTGAAGAAAGCGGCGGTAATGCGACAACTGGATTATATCCGCACAACGAAAAACGCCTGCACCGTGCCGACGCAAAATGGGTATGCCGAACTGCGTAAGGTTATACGCATTTATAACAGCGCTCCCGAACTTTCCGCCGATGCGCGCATTGCGCTTGCCGTAAAAGAAACCGGCTTTGCCGAGAAAAAAGTTACCGAGCTTGTCGCTGTCGGCAAGGCTTGCGAATATCCCATCGGCATTGTCCCGGCAGAAGAAAACGAAAGCGCGGCGGACGGCACCGTTGCGGACGAGCTGATTGAAGACCCGTCCGTATCCCTGTTTGATGAAGTGCTGCGAAGTATTTACCGTGACAATTTCCGCACCGCCGCCGATAAAATCACACCTAAGGATAAGCAAATTTTATCTCTATCTCTCGGCATATGTTTTGATTGCTTCGGCGTTTTCAAGCCCAACACCTATGCGGAGATCGCATTGAGACAAGGCGCATCGGGCGAAAAAAGCATTGAGAAAAAGCGCAAGGCGGCAATCGAAAAATTTGCAAAGGAACTTTGCGACATGGGCTTTTGCGACGGTGTTTTCCTAAAGCGAACGGATATGATTATTGTTAAAGAAAACGGTAAGAAAAAGGTGCAGTCGGTGACCTACACCTATACTCCCTACGGAGAAGGCGAAGCCGGAGAGATCATTCATACCACCATTAGTAGACACCGCTTTCAGGTCATTCGCCTTGCAGAGTTTGATATGACCGGTGCTTACGCTGAACAAGTTACAAAAATTATCAGATATATGAACGGCACCTATATCAAAGAAAAGTTTTATGCTATTCCCTTGGACGAACTATCCAAAGTGAATAAGCATAACGCTAAACCCAAGCTGCCGTTTTATAAAAAGCCCCGTACAACCGAACAGAAATAGTTTTATCGATCCGTAGGCCGTTTCAGATAAAACAAACGCCTACAAAGGCAAAGCAAAAAATTACCCACCGGATGTTGTGGCAAGGTTTCGTGCCGGACCGCCGCATCCAGTGGGTATTTTTATATTTCTTCCACCGTTACTAAGCCTTCCATTACTTCGACCATTATGCGTGTTGCGAGGATAAATCCCGAACTGAACGCTTCACGCTCGGTGATGCAGTACAGTTCGCTTGTGCATTCCTTAAATTTTTCAAAAGTTTCTTTCTGCTTTTCCGTGAAACCGGCGTTAAGTTCTTCCTCGTTTTTGCATATCAACTTAACAAGCTTATCCACTCTTGTTCCTCTCTTGATATACCTTTCGTGCGGACTGATGTTGCCGTAATATAAATCTTCAAGCGTTGTCATTTTCATCCCACCTCGCATAAGAAGAGGACGACATGTCATCGATCATACCCGACACCGTGTAGCCCTCATTTTTCATTTTCTCTGCCGCAATCAGCGCGTGCTTTACAAGCAGCATATCAAGCCATGTCCGCTCATCGTACTTCAACGGGCACCCATTTTTGAAGAAGTCTTTCATCAGTTCTCCCAGGATACCGTACTTTTCTCCCGCACCTTCTCCGCGGTACAAGTCTTCTAAACTCATCTGTGCCATTTCCGCACCTCCTTTGCAGTACAACAACATACCACAAAGGTTTTCACAAGTCCAGTGGTTTTTCAAAACCTTATTGATGTAATATCCTTAAATAATATCAGCATAATAATTGTTTTCTTTTTTTGAAAAAACCACTTCAGAAGGGAAAAGATTTTGTCCCATATTAGATATGGCTACCATTGTAAACGCCCATTCCGACAATTGCAAGGGCAACCTGTAGCAAACGGGATTTCCATCTTCTTCTACCGTGATTAATGGTAACATGTTTTTATCAGCTCCAACTGAAAGCACTTTACACCTGATACTTCCGTTGGGAATTGAAATCATGGGTTGTTTTTGCGCATCTATGTAAACTTTAGCACCACGCTGATTAAAAAAATACTCTGTCTTTAAATTTGCTGACGGAACAGGCTCTATCGGAAGTTTGTTTTGTTTCTTTCCATAATCTTCCGATAATGCTTGGCATGTATAGGCGTTGAAATACTCTCCTTGCATATTCACGTTCGATTTTATTTCTTCTGCGCTTTCAAAATGGCTCATAAAGTTTAAAAGAGTGTTTATACATACCAGATCATCCGCATAAACTCCAGCAAATGATTTATACCATGCATTATTTAGCTCACAAACAATATGATGTAATTTCTTATACAAAGCAAGTTGAGCATCAGATAGATCGAACCATTCGGTAGGAAGAATAGTTTTTTGCACAACGTCGGGATTCGTTGGATGAAGATTTTTACACAGAGATTTCATCAACTTTCCGAGCACACCTGCCAGCATATCTGCCATTCTAATGCCAAAGTGATTATCCGATTCCTCATCATCAATATTCTTCAGATTTGCTTTTCTTGCAGCTAAAACAGTTTTTTGATGTTCTCCTTCACGATCAATTGTCAAAGAATAGTCGCTAATAGAATTTTCGTCTAAAAAGTGCCGGAAGCCGACAAAAGGCGGAGTATAGTCCCACTCGATACAATCGATTGGTTTTACATCATCAAGGACTAATAAAATTTGTTCAAACGACTCTGTTTCTCTTTCTTTCAAAGATGGGTTAATTTTGTTTTTTTCGATTCTATCCTTGAAGAATGTTTTCATTGCACCAACAATATTTTCCGGATTGTTATATATGGCGTCAACAAGTTCACGAGGTTTGTAAATAACCAATGCCTTTATAATGGAATATCTCATCATATCCATATCAAACAAAAGACTGTTTTTGTAATCTTTGAACAGTTGATTTACAATATATTCGACTTTGCTGAAAGTTGAAATGTAGATATAAACATCGTTAGAAAACAATTTTAGGAAATCATCAAAAAACGCAATGTTTCCCTTAGCTGTAGAAGCAAAACCGTACCGCAGTTGTTTTGGTTGTATCGTTTTATTTTTCAATTCTTTATCCGAGTGACGATCGATGTATTTCTGTTCGAAGTCGCAGTATTGTTCTTGGATTTTTTGTTCGTTTTGAGACTTCCAACCCACGATAACTGTAATAAAATTATCGTAAAAGTTTTCAGCCGTAACTGTTTTGAACCCGATTGACCGGTTGTGCTCGGATTCGTCGTAATAGAAATTATATTTCAACTTCCAACCACCTTAATCTACACCTAACGTGATTTGTCTTTTACATTTATCACATTCAAGTTTGAATTCCTTTAACTCTCCATTTTTTATTTCAGTTTTGCCGAAATGGAAATGTTTTGTTTTTAAATAATCTCTAAATTGAGTGTATTTACCTGCCGGTGCAGGAACAGTAATTTCGTTACCGCAGTCGCATTTAATTATTATGTTCATATCTATTTTCTCCTTATTGGTAATTTAAGCCGACACAAAATCAAAAAATAGATGATGCAAAGTAATTTCTTGATTATCAAACGTTCTTAAATGACAGCTTTTATATTGAGGATTCGAACTTGTAGTTCGAGCGAGGTTTGCTATAGGAGTCTCTTTTGCCATTTCCGCCTTCAATTCACTCGCAATGTCCGGAATTTTTCCCGATAGTACGTACCCGATTATAGATGATTCGGAAGATTGTAAACCATATCTGCCTTTCGTATAATTGTTAACACCTGTAGACACATATCGTGTGATTTTATCCGGACGACTTTCATATAAATTTTTAGCTTCAGCTCCAAAATAACTATTATCGGTTGTCCAATCTTTGAAGCAAAAGTCAATAGTAGGAGATTTAGAACCTCTTCGTTTTTTCATTGTGTTATCTGCATATTGGTGGATAGGGCAAAGTCCGTTAAGAGCAATTGATGTAGCTCTATTCCTTGAATCCCAGATGCAAACAACTTTTTCATACCACTTCTGCGTAATATCATCTTCCTCTGTCGAAACATTAACTACGAACGACGTATCACTTTTTAATCCACGATATCCTTTCCAAAAGACGTCTATGATTTCGTTAACACCACCGACCCCAATTTTCTTAGCTAAATCCGGAGGCATAGGTGTAGAAGAAGTGATTTTTATAATACTACTCATTTAAACTTCACCCCTTTGCTTTCATGATATCGGAAAACAGCTCATCTGCGTCCCTACAAGCAGATGAATAATTCCAATATTTCTCTTGTTTTGGTTTAACAATATATATGGAATTCTCTCCGTACACTCTGACATTTCTTCGAATATAAATGTTATATCGTTCTTCTGTCAACAACGAATCCAATTGAGAGAGACACTGTTCCGTGGATTTGTTATTATCAAAAAACATCAAATTCCCATTATTATTTTCGCTAATCGATAATACTAAGACGGACAAGGGAGATTCTCCAATATAAAATGATGCTTTAGGAGTAAATGACTGTCCCAAGGAATTTTTCAATACATCCATAAAAGTAGAATAGTATTTTCTATACACCTCTATAGACGGTTTCTTAAACGCAATGGAGTTAGATTTTTTATCAAAATAGTTATAAATGTAATCCAAAGCATCTGTTACCAGATATGTTTCATAGTCCTTTAGCCTATACGCATCAAACACAAAAGCATCCAATAAAGATTCATCACCAGATATTTTTATATGTTCGTATAGTTCCACAGCTTTTCCCAACATTTCTTCCGATGGTTCCGGAATCGGAATGGTTCTTATATCTCCTGCTTCCAATGCATCACGCTCTACCATCCATGTTCTGCTTGTTAAAAGGTGATAGTACGAAAACACCTTTGAGTTAATAATCAAACATAAGTATTTTAATATTCTTTCATCGCCTGAAATACCCAACAAACTATGATTGAATATGGCATCATAATCCAGAACTGAAGCAAAAAATCGTCCTTTTCTGTGACTCTGCTTCATGATCAAGTGCGGAGCTTTGAAAATAGCAAGATTGTTATTGGAAATACGTTCATAGGTGTTATCTTCATTGCTGAGAAGCATTTCTTCTTGTATATAGAATGGATAGAAATCTTTTGCATCAACAATTGGCAAATTGGCAAAACCATCGTATATCAGTTTTCTATTGCCTCGCTTGAATCCTTCGGCACTTTTCATGTTGTGATTCAATAAAAATTGATCTAATGAAGGGTAGGTGCTTTGAAGCCGATCAATTAACTCCAAATCTCTTGGGCTTCCCCACATAGCAATCTTCCAAATGCGATCATCACACACCAAATCACTCGGAATTCTACATATATCTGTTGGATCAATAGAGAATTTTTTAGTATCTTGCAAAGAATATTGCGGCTTTGGTGTACAATAGAAAATTGTTGTGTTATTTCCATCGATCTTTTTAGGGTAATATATAATTGCAGTACAGGGTGCAGTTGCATTATCAAACAATACTTTTCTGTAAATAGAAAAATTGATAATGACAGACACGGTGTTTTCATCGAAAAAGCGTCTTCTATAAGCTCGACTTTTCGGTGAACGATTGAAAAGCAATCCCTTACTTGGCATGAGAAGGCATACCACCCCAGTTTCTTTACAAATGGAAGCGCATTTTATTGGAAATGCCTGTGCTATTTGCTTATCTCCTACTATGTATTTGTTTTCTTTCAAGTAGTTGTTAGCCTTGTTGGTAAGCTGACTCTGCCACGGAGGATTGCCAATAACAATATCATATTTTGTTAATCGAGAATCTAAAGCATTGTCAAAAAAGTCGCTGACAATTAAGTTTTCATTTACCAATTTTGGGAATGATAATTCATTCCATATACTGCGTGGATCCAAGAAATCGCATAATGCCAAACTCAAACTAAACGAAGCAACCCTTACTGCTTCCTCATTTAAGTCAACACCGTATATGCATTCTTTTAATATAGCAGTCAGTTGCTCATTAGTAATTTGAGAAACACCTTTTGTGTGCATCCAACGACAAACAATTCTACGGTAAACCTCAACCAAAAAGATGCCTGATCCGCAAGACGGATCAATAATGGAAATAGGTTCATACCCACCTTCCCAAGGGTACACTTCGTCTAACAGTGTATCAACAAGATGTAAAGGAGTGTAATACGTACCCTTGTCATCATCTCCAACATCAGAGAGATGAAAGAAAAGTTCATATATGCTACTTATTATTTTAATTGGGATAATGTTAAAGTCATACAAGGGCCATAATGTCATCTGTTGACTTTCTAAATCTGAATCACCTATTAAAAAAGATTTTAGCTCTTGCAAATCACCTTTGGTAATAATTTCGCGTTCGTTGTCAATGAGCGGTAACATATCACCGTTAAACTTGCTTTCTAAAACGCTAAACAGGTTGTATGTGGCATTCTTATTCCCAAGGACATCTGTATACTGTTTGCACACAGTGTTATCGAAAGAAAATTGCTCATAAAAGTCTTTCGGGAAAACCGATTCGCCATTAGAATCTTTTCTTTCCTCTAAATACTTTATCAAGATAGAACGACTTAACAACCCATGAACAATTGAAACGATATTCTCAGTAGAAATTTGAACATTATTTACTCTTGATTTGATTCGAATAATCAACCTTCTACGCATAACTCGCAAGTTATTCATTAATGTTGTGTCTATTCTTGTGTTGACATTAAACCGACCCTCAGCACGCCTCCAATACTCACCGCTTTCTAATAACATACGGTTGTATGGAGCAAGCTTTTGTCTTTGAGTTTCAAGATCAGTAATCAAACTGATGGTATCTATTAAACCCGCTTCCGGATCTAAAGTGCCATCTTTCTTTTGAGGCGTTTGGTAATTATTATATATTTTTAATTCTGTTGGCGTAACTATAAAAAGCAGTGGTGCTTCACCCATATTCCAAGACAATCTATGTAGTTGTGCCGCCTTAGCTGTATTATCATCTTCAAGCATTGAAAAATAGATTAATGGGATTTTTGCTACGCCTTCCTCATCTCTCAAAAAATATACTGCATCTACACCGATCTTACTTCTTGCTTGCTCGTAAAACAATTTTTGAAAAGCGGATAGACTTTCTACATTGTTTTCAGAAGCCAAACCAGTTTTATCATCAATGTCAAGGTATGAAAAAATACCATTTAGTTTTTCGTTCATACTGAACTCCTGCTTTCATATGGTTTTCAACCGATTATTATCACTCCATCGGCTTAATCATAGATTCGATAAATGCAATTTCTTCCTCTGGCAGTCCGTATTTGACATACAGTTCTGCATCAGTCCACGCTATTGAGAAATCTTGCACAGGAACGAACTGATATGTCTTTCCTGTTTCGTGTTGGTTAATTTTTGCCAAACCGAGCAAAAATCGTGCAAATCTTGTTCTCAAATATTTCGGCGGTTGGGAGTGTGAAATTAATATCTTCAATTTTCATATCAACCACCGACCAGTTTTTGATACATCTTCATAAGCTCTGCGACGCATTCGGATTCGGTATTAAGTTTGCCCTAGAAACCGTAGGCACACATAACTGCTTTATCGTTTTCCTGATGTGCTTTGCGGAGTTCGGGCGACATAGTATAGAACTCACGAATTCGTTTTTACCGTCAACATTATCAATCGGACGCAGATTCGGATTGAGTTGATCAATCAGCGCGTGAAGCTTCAGATCCGTCAGTCGTTCCTCAACCTCGTATGTAGCGTAAATTCGGAAGGCAAAAGGAATGCACTCGCTATTATTTAATTGTTTCAACCTCGATTCCACATTATCCGCATATCCGATTTTTACGTATTCTTTGAAAGATGGATTGGTAAGAATATATATAACACCTTGTTTTGACACCATTAAATACTCCTTTATAAGTCATTCAAAAAGCAATATCCACTTCAACATTGTCAGCAATGTTTTGTATCGCTTTGTCAAGTTTAGCTTGCAGATATTTAAGCGATTTATCTATTTCATATATTCCAGCCGCTTCATTAAATTGCTGATCATAATTTAAGAATGTTTCAAAGTTGCATTCTGCAGGATTATAAATATTTAATGGTGAATAATACAAAGAAACTATCTCATTTTCTTTATTAATATCAAAGTTTGGAAACTTTAATATATCCCAGTATTTTATTGCCAAACTACCACCATTACCACCAACAGCATAAGCATCTATCATTCCATTTTGTCGATACCAGTCTAAAAATAATTTGACAAAAACACTTTTATTCAAATTGTCAGAATCGTGGTTGAGGGTAATTCCATGAATATTTGTAATTGTTTTTTTGTCTGATTCAAAAACAACTAAAGAACGTCCTTTTTCGTTTCCTTCTGCACCAAATATTATATCACCGGGTTTAAGTGTTTTAAGGTCATACGAATTACCGATAAATTGCGTTTGAGAGATTGTTCCATATTTCGTTATATAATTCGGCAAGATTAAAGTGTAGTATCCTTCTACAGCCTGTTTAGTTTGAATGGATAATCCAATATTTGAGATTTGCAAATTTTGTCCACGGCATATACTAAATCCCATTTCTGCAACGGTAGAAAATCCGTTAGAATAATTATGTACGAGATGTTGTTTGGCTTTAAATTCTTCAGCGTAAATACTCGAATCTAAACGATTCAAACTACAAATCTCTGAAATAGTCGGCTGTGAAAACACAAACTCATCAGGTTTTTGGTTCGTCTCAAGCTCTTGCTGTATAAAGGACATAATTTTTGAATGCTTGTTTCTAATTTCAATTTCTTTATTAATTATTGCTTGAACTAAACATTCAATATACAGAATAGTGTTTTCAGCGTTTTCTGTGGGTACAGGAATTTTGCATTGGAGAAACTTCGTTTTCCCGTGTCGTATTGTAGAACCACGAGGTACTAAATAATCTATTTGCTGTCTAAAAATTGGATGCTTAATAAATGCTAAAAGGTACAACTTATGTTCTTTTATAGGCAATCTATATATCCCACTACAAAGCATTGCGTTTGGGTAATCTTTGTCTAGTATCGCAATTTCTCCAACATTGCTATCTTTTGAAATGATAAGATCACCCTTTTTGAGATTCATTTTTACAAATGATTGAGGTGTTACATATTCAAAAGCATCTTTGACATCGTTCAAAAGATATGTTTCTTCTTGAAGAGCTTTGGTTTTTATAAATACATATTTCGATTTTTCAACATATGCTTCGCTACCTACCTCAACCCCTAAATCACTTCTTTCTAATCCTCTCTCGAGAAAATCAGCAACAGTTTTTGTGCTTTGATTCTTAATACAAAATGTTTTATATTGTGAAGCGGATAAGGTATAATCTCTTTTCCGTATGTCTTCTAAAGTTGTAAATTGTGGTATGTCTATATAGGATTTCATCAGTGTATCTCCTTACAAAAACAACTTTTTTAAAGAATCTTCTTGAGTATTGCACCAAACCTTGAATTTTTTCACTGTTTCGGTGAATTCTTCATCTAACATAGCTGTTCCATCGGTATTAATTTCCTTTTCAAAAGTTACAGAATTAATTTTATATTGTGTCTCAAAATATTTTACTTTATTTTTTGTCTTAACCTCGTAACCTACTTTCTTAATTTCGCGAGAAAAAACTTGATAGTTACTTTTCAAAAGTTTTTCGAGTTCCTTCTTTGGTGGTTTATATGCGAAAATTATAGTGGGTGAAACACCAGCTTCCGCAAAGATATTAGGAGGAAGATCTACGATAGCAACTATTCTCATATTTTCGCAAAGCCATTTTCTTGCTTCCGAATGTGCATCAATTGAGGCGATAGAATTCGAAAGGACAATAGCCATTCTTCCGTTTTCTTTCAAAACTCGAACAGCATTTTCTAGAAAAATAACACCCATATCAATTTTGGTTTGCTTATATCTGTTCCATAATTCGTAACATTCCGCTATCCCTTTTTCCGAGTCAGCAGGTATCCAAGAACGCGCTTCGCCAAAAGGAGGATTTGTTAACACAATATCAAACTTTTTGAGTTTTTTACCATCTACACGTTTATCCCAGTTGCCGTTGTAATTGTGCGGTCTGCTTTCCGTTTTAGGCACTAACTCTAATATTTTACCGTCATCGCCAAATTTAGACAAAATAGAGCCCAAACCATCACTTTTAGCCTCAATCGTTGCATTGCCATCACCGTTCAACAACATGTTAAGAGTGGCTAATTTAACCATGTCCTCATCAATATCCATACCATATACGTTAGTGTCATCCAATTTACCATCTGATTTTACATAGGAAACGGACAGGAAGTCAGCAATACCAACAGTAGGATCAATAATGCTTTCGTTATGTTTGGGATTAACAATATCTACAATGAAATCTATTATTTGCAAAGGTGTAATAAATTGTGCGTTATCAGCCTTGCTAAATTGAGAAGCAAACTTATAGAATACCAACTGGTAAAGATTGTTGCGTTCAGAATGCGTGAAGCTATAATTTTGGAATTGCTTAACAATTTGAATTGCAACTTTTACTTGATTAGCATTAGCGTTATTAAAATAGTTTTCACTTAGTATCTTAATATACGCGGTTTTAGCATCTTCTCTTAATTTTTCTAATCTATTTAAGAAATCTTGAATACCGTCATCTGTAAGCGCGGTGTAGTTCATTTCGTCGGGATTTATATAGAACTTCAAATCGCCGTCGTTATGTTTTTCATCATAAATTTTTAATGCTAACAACTGGATAAGTATGTTATAACCTTTTTGGTTAACCAACCCACACTTGTCCATAGTATGAAGGATTTGATAAAGCGCATCATTGAGTTTACGGGAGTCCGTTTTTGAAATGATTCCCAAATCAATAAGATGTCTGCCTGAATAATCAGTTAACTGTGATGCTATAGAATTATATTTTAACATTCCATCAAAAGAAAGAAGATTCACGTACGGATCTGGAACATCATATGTCGCATCTATCTTTCCTTTGTTTTCTATATTAAATTCGTCACTTAATCTAAGATATTGTTTACCAATGCCTTTAAATAAATATAAACGACCTTCATCGTATAAAATGCCAAAGACAGTTTCTTTTGAAGATTCATTCATATATGCCTTCAACTGACTATTGAAAACACCTTTAATATCCTTACTTCCTTCTTTTTTGAATTCAATACCACAAATTAAGTGTTCTTTCAGCCAATTAAGTTCATCCCACTTTGAGTCATCTTTTTTGGTGTGTAATGCACTATAATGTTCAAACCAATCTTTATTATCAAAAATCGCAGCATCAAGCTTGATAGAGGCGGAATTCTTATTACCTTTTGGAAAAGAAACCTCTACACCAATAAAATCTTTAGAACAAAGACCGGCAGAAACAAAACAATATAAAAACTGCCATTTATAATACTGCTCATTATGAGAACCGTCTTTTTTATACAAATCATTTTCTTTTCCACCTATAGTTAAGTGAACCGGCAAAAAACAATCAATTTCTTTTGCTGTCCTATATTTATCATCAAATAAGATTTTTTCATTTTCAAATGTGATAGCCATATTTTTACCTCGCTTTTTATAAGAAAACTTTTTATTGATTTATATCATCCAAATCGGGACGATTAGGTTATCTCTGTCGAAGGCAGAAAGGCGCTCGCTCATGCAGAGCACAGCAGATGTGCCGAACACCAGGGACGATTTACCGATAAAGCCTTCATTTCAGAACTGCAAATTCTTATTGCCCCAATCAGCGTTAAAAAACATAATATAGTAGATTGGTATATAAGTTATTTTGCCGTTTTGTGTGACATTTCTTTCGTTAGATACAACGAATGCTTTTTTGATATGATAATCTTCGTTTTGAACAAATGTGTTCAATGCACTATGCACGGTATAGTCCTTACCGGACTTTACTTCAATAGGAACGGCAGAAAGGCTATCATAATCATCAATAAGATAATCAACCTCACCCTTGCTGCGATTGTCATAATAAAAGAGCTTATGACCGTGAGCGATTAATTCGCTCGCAACAGCTGTTTCATAAACAGATCCCAGATTGATACTTCTCTCATCATTCAGCACAGCTCGGATGTTATTTCCGTAAAGAATACCCGTAAGAATACCGACATCATTCAGATAAAGTTTAAGCAGATTCTTTCCGGTAGATTCGATCAGGGGGAATGTCGGATTAGAAATCGCCTGAACATTCAGTGCGATACCTGCGCTTATTAGATAATCGAATTCATCGGCATAATTATTGAATGTCTTGCCCCTCTTGTTTTCAATGCTTTGTACAACAATTCTTTTTTTCTTATTCTCCATATTAGAGGGGATAAGGTCATAAATTCTGCGAATCTTCAATTTCATTTCATCATCGTATTTGGAAGCATCTGTAGCATAGTAATCGTGAATTTCATCTTGTATATCGCGGACTGCTTGAATGTTTTTTGTTTCAAGATAGGCGTTAACCGCATCTGGCAATCCGCCTACAAGCAAGAATTTGCGGAATAAATCCAGCATTTTATTGTGCATGGACTCATCTAATGCTTCAAATCGTTCAAACTTTTTGCGCATTGAGGAAATTGCAAGTTCGTTCATTCCGTTAGCATAAAGAAATTCCTCAAAATCCAGCGGAAACATTCTGACCTTTCGTATGCTCCCCATCGGAATCGAGGTGGTTTGCGACAGCGTAACACCTAAAAGCGATCCGCTTGCAATATAAGTGAACTTATTATCCTGCGACAAAAATTTGAGCAGAGTGAGTAAATGAGGATAAGCCTGAATTTCATCAATAAAAATCAGTGTATTTTCTTTATTCTTCATTTTATTTCCTGCAAGCATACTGACTTGCAGATAAAAATCTTCAACGGTTTTAGTATTTTCAAAAAGGCGGTCGCCCAAAGAATCAGCAATCATATTGATTTCTATATAGTTTTCAAAAAGTTTTTTGCCTACATGATTAATGATGTAGGTTTTGCCAATCTGACGTGCGCCGTCGATTAAAAGAATCTTTTTAGAATCAGATTTTAAATGCTCTTCAATGAGAGATTCTATCTTACGATATAGCATAAAATTTCCTCCGCCAAAACTTTTCAAATGTATTATAGCACAATAACAATGACATTTCAATATAAACTTGCGATAATTTTTATGACATTTCAAAGTAAAGAGATGGAACCCCCAGCTAAAATGAATAAATCTTCTATTTTAGTCGAGGATATGTGTTATCAGTGTTTAAAATGAATTTTCACTTTCAAGAGCGAAAAAGTGAAAACTCTGTGAAAATTCACTTTTTGAAACGAATTAACCTACACGATTTTGGGTGTTGTCCGGCATAATCGGGACATTTCACGCACTGCCAAAGGGGTGATTTTGGAGTAAAAATAGGCGTAGTTCTATAAAAAATTCTAATAGACTTTCTCGAAAATCCGTTAGAACTCGGTGAAATCGGAGGAGACTCTCTAACTCGGATTTTCACTGCGTTTTCGATGCAAAGAGGTGCGGAAATCCTTGAAAACACGGCATTTTCGGGGTTCTCGCATCTGCCGTTATCTTCTGTTAAATTCCGCCAAGTTCGTTTTTTGACACTTGACTCGAAATCAGGTAATCCCTAACGGGACCGAGGGTTCGAATCCCTCACTCTCCGCCAAAAAAGCAGGATATAGCAAAAGCTGTATCCTGTTTTTTGCTTTAAATTAAAAAGGGATTCGAACCCTTACAATCTTTTGCAAGACGGAGTCTTGTCAAAAGAGGTCTATAATAGGATAGTTTGCGGAGCAAACTCGCGGGCGAACGAAGTGAGCCGAGTCCCTCACTCTCCGCCAAAATTCCACCGTAATTATGATAAAATTACGGCGGAATTTTCTTGTTTGTCAGTCTGCATTATGGTACTATGATTTCGACAAATCGGATTTTTAAGGGGCATCACTGTTATGATTAGAGAATTACGAAAAGCGGATATAAATAAAGTTGCAGATATATGGTTGGATACAAATATAAAGTCACATTATTTTATCTCTGCTCAATATTGGAAAAGTAATTTTGAGTTAGTAAAAAAACTGCTATTGCAGGCAACAGTCTATGTTTACGAGGATAAGCAGGAAATACAGGGCTTTATAGGGTTGAGTGACGAATACATTGAAGGTGTTTTTGTTTCTGCCGAAATGCAATCTCAAGGTATAGGTAAAATTTTGCTAAACTACGTAAAGGAAAAAAGAAACACATTGCTCTTAAATGTATATCAAAAAAATGCACGGGCAATATCTTTTTATCAAAGAGAAGGGTTTGAAATCCGGCACAATGGCATTGATGAAGCTACCGGTGAAAAAGATTATGTAATGGTATGGCAACGGAAATAGACAATTTCAGTTTGTATAGCATAGCGCAGCTATATTTTTTTCTAAATAGTAGTTCAATCGGCAATAGTTACACCTCTTAAGGCTGTGGTTGCGCCCCCCTTTTAAAATTAAAATGTACCTCCTCTGAACCGAAGTTGCGTCCCCATAAAATAATTTCTATTAAAATTAGAGCTATTTGCCATAAAAAACAGGATATAGCAAAAGCTATGTCCTGTTTTTGCATTTTCGTTGTGTGTGAACAAGCCGTAATAAAAGCGGCAGAGTATACTGTGTTTGGTTGTCGGTAAAGTGCATTTGGTTTCCTTTATCGTTCTTAAAAGCAGCCGCTGTTGACAAAACAAAAAAAACAATATAACATATTGTATACATATAATATGTTGCGGAAGTAACACATATTCTGTTACTTATAAAAAGCGGGGGTTAATATGGATAAAAAGAAATCGATTAAAAATCTCGTCGTCATTTTAATTGCAGTGGTGGCATTGGGGCTTCTTTGGGCTTTTGTCAAAAGCCAAGTAACAACAACACCGATATATATTGTTGTTGATACCTTTGAACTGATTATACCGAGCATAATTTTGATACCCGGAATAATTTGCTATATCGCTTACTTTTTTGTCAATGACGCAAAAATAAAATCCGCGCTTAAGATAAGCTCCTTATGTATAGCGGCCTTCTGCGTGGTTTTCTCCGTGTCGTTTTTTGCCGCGGTATTTGTAAATTCTGGCAGCGAAAAGACGAGCAGCTATAAAGAAGCCGCCGAGAGTAAATACAGCTTGGGTAATTTTGTCGATTTGTCTGATTACGAGGCTGAGCGTTCGGATAATGAGCTGTATTCAAACGGCTTTTTAAGCGGTTATTATACTGTTGATAATTATTCTAAAAGCGACGGCAGCTATAACTATTATACAGCTACCGTATATGAGTATACCGGCGGAACGGCGGCATCGCGAAAGCTTATTAAGAAAAGGCTTGAAAAAGAACTGTTAAGGGAGACCTCGGTCGGCGGAAAAAGCATTAAATATACAGACGGAACCGAGGGCGATTACCGATATAAATACTGTAATTACACAGACAAATTTGAAATGCAGTCTTCGTCATATTTCAGTATCGTAGCGGAAAGCAGCGATAAGGTAACGGTATATATATTAAATTCGGATTATAGAAATCATTTCGGTGAGCCGTTTGATGCGGAAAAAATTATCAGCTCAATTTGCAGCTGATACTTGCGGTATTTGCGGTCAAGTGAATTGTTATTAACCATGTTAAGCACTCTCTGCTTTTTAAATGAAAGTGGAGGGTGCGTTTTTGTGTTTAAGGGCAAATCAGACGTTTTTTTCGTCATATATAAGCGGCAAAAGGAAAGCGTGAATGTTAACGCTGCGGAAAGCATTTTATTATGAGAGGCAGCTGCCATAATTGACAAAAGTTTAACGATAAATGTGTTGACATCTATAACCAAGTCATATATAATTAAAGCAAATATATTTGTAAAGGATTGAGTTAATGGTAAAAAAACTGACGGCAGTATTGCTTACGATGTGCATGGCTGTTTCGCTGTTGCCTATGTTCGCTCAGGCGGCGTCAAAGCCTGATATTAAAGTGGGCGATTATGTCAAAATGGGAACATATAATAACGCCTCGATTCTTTGGCGCTGTGTGAGTATTGATGATAACGGTCCGCTTATGCTTGCAGACAGAATTGTTGACACTCTTGCGTATGATGCCAAGACAAACGACAACAGCAATTCGAAATCGCACAGCAGAAGCTATAAGCGCGCCGATTACGGCTCAAATTATTGGAAAGACAGCAATATGCGTTCCTGGCTCAATTCAACTGCGGCTGCAGGTAAGGTCGATTGGCTTTGCGGTAACCCGCCGAAGGATGGTTATGTCAGCGGAACAGGGGCCTATAATAATAAAGCGGGCTTTTTAAATGAATTTTCAAAGTCGGAAATTGCCGCTATGAAAACCGTTACCCAGCGTTCTCTTGTCTCTCATCCCGAATACAATAAGGGTATTGTTGAGGGCGACGCAAATTCCGATTTGTTATACTACACCGATATTTCGGAGGCTGTGGCTAATTATGATGATTCATATTTTGAAACCACGACCGAAAAGGTGTTCCTTCTCGATGTGAAACAGGCTAACGCCGTGTGGAAAAATCTTAAAGGCTATTATGTCGCATACAACAATGACGGTATGGCTTGGCCTTATTGGCTTCGTACTCCCGTTACCGACTGTAATCATGATATGCGTTATGTCAGCTCGTCGGGCGAGGTGGGCAGATATGCTCCGTGGTATTCCGATTTGGGCGTAAGACCTGCGTTTTATCTCGATACCGAGTATTTTGTCGCAACCTCCGGCAGCGGCACTCAGGGCAATCCTTATGTCGGCTCTGCTCCGAATAAGCAGGAGGCGGATTATACAATTTCAGAGCCTGCGGAAGAGGCAAATCCCGATTGGAATGTCAGCACCGAGCAAAGCATTCAGCCCACGCTCGGACCATGGTATTCGGCTGACGGGAAATACTCTAATCCTACCATTCCCGTATACACTATTCAGAAGACTCGCAGCGACACGGAAAATATGGTTGTCGTCATTTGCGGTGAGGGATATACAAAAAGTCAGCAGGGCAAATTTATCAATGATGTAAAACGACTTTGGCAAGAGGCTATGAAATACGAGCCGTATCGCAGCTATGCCGACAGATTTAACGTTTACGCCCTCTGCACAGCCTCAGAGTCTACATTTGATAACGGGGGGAGTACCTTCTTCGATGTTATAGTTGACAGCTACAATTCTCCGGTTATTTCTAACAATCTCCACGGAAGCCAATGGAAGAACCATATTTTGGAAAGATGTATAGGACCTGAGTTTATAGAGAAAATTCACGATGCCCATATCAAAAAAACAACCGACCCGAACACGATTCCGACGAAACCTAACGGCGAGTGGAACGAGTATGAACCGTATTACTATGTTCACGATTATATTGCGCAGTTCGCCGTGGTTGTAAATACAAAATCCGATTTCGGCGGTGCCTATAACAATCGTGAATACGGCTTCCACTATTTTATTTCACCGTCAGACAGCTATCGTGCGCCTAAGACCTTTGCACACGAGCTTGGGCATAGCTTGCTCGGCCTCGGCGATGAGTACAGCACCGGATATTTACTTGGGGATAAGGAACTGAAGTCCCTGAATCTCTCCTCGGTTGAAGACCCGGCAAAGATAAAATGGACTCAGCTTTTAGGCTTCAGAAACACCTATACCTGCCGCAATGCTTACGGCTCAAAAATGCTTGTCTCAAGCTACGAGTGTATAATGAGAGATACAAATTATCAGTTTTGCGAGGTTTGCCGCTTGCAGGGCTACAAGAGAATGTCTCAGCTTGTCAAGGATGCAGAGCTCTATGTTGCCACGCCTGAGGTTAAGGAGTACACCGGAGCCTACTCAAGTCCCTCTGATTTTACGGACCTTGAAACAAGCTCGTACTATACTTATACTTCAAATCGCAGCGGCAGGCTTTTGAGCGGTAACGGTAAAAGCAGATTTAATACCGATATGAACGGTAAAAAAATCGAACTGCGTACTGTCATTCAAAATGTTTCGGATAAGCAAGCAAGGCAGATAAGGTTCAAAATGTGGATAAGGCATTCCGACGGCAGCGTGGCAACCGATTCATCGGGTAATCCGCTTCAGACTACTCAAACCTTTGACATTCCCGTTTGGAATGATAAGGCGAATTTCTGGCCGATAGGTGCTTTGGACCACATCAAAAGCGATTTTAATTCAGGTCTGAAGAGCTGCTCGCTTATTTATCAAATTCCGTCCGACGCTCAGCTTTTGAACGGTGATACCGTGGCATTTCAGGTGCTTGACGAAAACGGTAACATCTTAGCGGACGATAATACGGAAACACAGCGTTACACAACCGTTTCAATCCAATATAAATTTGAGGACGGCTCAGAAATACCGAATACTGCCGGAGGAACATTTACTGTTCCGTATGGCACAAAGCTTGGTTTGACGCCGGCAAAATCGCTTTACGGTTGTGAATTTGTGAAGGCCGACGGCTTGAATGAGCCGATTGTTTCAGACGGTACGGTTGTTACATATTATTACAAAAAGAAAGCTGCTTCGGAAGAAAAGCCCGCACTTGCAATTGACAAGGCTTCAATATCGCTCGAAAGCAGCATAACAATGAATTTCAAAGTACCTAAAAGCAGTCTTTCGCCTTACGATGATTTCTATATGACATTTAAATGTAACGGAAAAGAAGAAAAGGCTACACAATATAAGCAGAACGGGGATTACTACGTATTCTCGTACAAGGGCATAAATCCGCAGCTTATGAATGATGAGGTTACTGCGGTGTTGCACGCCAAAAAGGGAAACGAGGAATACACAAGCCCCGAAAAGGCGTTGAGCGTCAAGGAGTACGCCTATACATTGCTCGACAGATACAGCAGCGATGAATACTCAAAGCTTCGCACGCTGCTTGTGGATTTGCTGAATTACGGCGCTATGGCACAGAAATATGTAGGGTATAAGACGGATAATCTTGTTAATTCCGAGCTGACCGCTGTTCAAAAAAGCTGGGGCAGCAATGGGGCAGAGGAGTTTAAGAATATCAGCGACTTAAATTACAAAACGATAAGCAGTCCTACGGCGCAATGGAATACTTGCGGCTTGGTACTCAACAATTCAATTATGCTCAGGGCTAAGTTTTCCGCTAAGGACGTTGAAAACAAGACCGTTGAAATCGCATTTAGGAACACAAAATTCACCTATGACAAAAATGATTTTGTGAATAACGGCGACGGCACATATTATGTTTATTGTAATGAGCTTTTTGCACACGAGCTGAGCGATAAGCTTTTGCTTACGGTTTATGAAAACGGCGTTCCTTGCAGCAACACAATGCTTTTCAGCGTCGAATCATACGCAAGTGTTATTCAGCAGTCGAGTGCATATAAGGGTACTGCTCTTGATGATTTAACGCAGGCTATGATGCGATACGGAAAATCCGCCGCAGCTTACAGGACTTAAAAAAGGAGAAAAAAGAATGAAAGAAGAGTATTCTGCTCCGTCATTTGATATAACGGAATTTTGCACGGATGATATTATTACTGTCAGCTTTGAACCGACTACAAACGACGTCTCGGGACCCATTGAACTTCCCGACATCAATATTTAAATACGGACTTTCGGATTGTATTATTTTGTTTTGTTCGGTTATGACAAGAAAAGCAGGATTGTTTTAAAACAATCCTGCTTTTTTTAATTGCGAGACAGAGATGGCAAATTTTGCCGAAACTTCACGGGAATTCAGAAAAAAATAAGTGGCTTTTATAATTTTATCTCCCCTCTAAAGCTTCTTTTTATATACGCAGTCGCAGTACGGTCCGCCGGAGGAAAAGCCGCAGGTGCTGACATTTCCGCCTTTGTACATTTCAATCATTTTAGGGTACACATCAATGTGCACCTTATATTTGACACACTAAAGACAGCGCGTGCTAACTAAAGCGTATTTTAAAAGCTGCTTTGAGGCAGCCGCTTATTTACTGAATACTGATTTTAATTTATGTGTGTTGAGAATCGAAATTCGAAATACCGTATATATCGTAACATAAAATATACGGCTTTTCAATAGGCAACCGAAATTAACCCGAATTGTTAAATCCGTTTGGTTGATACCGAGAGAATATGTGCTACAATAATCTTGTTGTAAGACAATGTGCACGGCAACAGATTTTAAGGAGGTATTAAATGGATATAAATCTCGGTGAAAATCTCAAAACCTTGAGAATACGAAGTAGGCGCACGCTTGAAGACGTTGCGGAGATAATTGATGTTTCGAGGCAGTCTGTTTCAAAGTGGGAATCGGGCGAGAGCTATCCCGATATAGAAAAATGCGTGCGTTTGTCAAAGCTCTATAACGTGTCGCTTGACGCCTTAATTAACAAGCCGCTTGAGGAATTGATAAATGAGGACGGAAAAAGGGACAGATACGTTTTCGGACTGACGGTTCTCGGCAAAAACGGAACAATCAGATTGCCGCAAAAGGCAATAGAAATATTTGAAATAACCGAAAATGACGCGCTTTTGGTTGTCGGCGACAAAACGCAGGGAATCGCGATTGTAAAATGCGGCGGAACAAATGACTTTATAGATGAAAACAGCGGAAAGGAGATAAGATAATGAAATTTGTCCGAGTTGAATATGACAACAATAGAGTTGCCGGCGCAGAGCTTACCTCTCACAGAGAGGTGATTGAAGAATACGCCTTAAAAGGGTATAAGTATCTCGGCTTTGTACCCGTAAAGCTCGGTCCGAGCGGCAAAATGCTTGCTCTTGACCTTGTATTTGATAATAAATAATGCAGCGTGTGCAACAATGCTGTGATAACAATGAAAAACGGTCCGCACGGCCTTGAGCCTTGCGAACCGTTTTTTTGAAGCCTCGGGCTTTTATAAAAGCTCAATACAGCCGGTCTTGTTTGAATTTACCGTGTTTTCGATTACGGAATTCTTGTCGATGAGAGCTATATAGCCGCTCTTATTATACATTTCGGTAAATTCTTTGTTTTTCTCTATTTCTGCCAAAATCCCGTTAAGCGCCGAAACGGCAGTGCTTTCATGTATGCAAAGTCCAACCTCGTAGCAGCTGCACGTCATATTGCGAGCTTTAACGTTGTCAAATGTGAATTCGACCTCGTTCGTTCCGTAGCATCTGCCGTTGCTCATATTTACAACGGCGGAAACCGCGCTTTTATCTATGCAAAAATACGGTATTACATTGCTGAGGCTGAGCGGCAGCTTGTCACAAGTAAATCCCGGATCTGAAAGCTCGGCTTCGGTTCCTCCGCTGTAAGAGCATGCAACGTCATCTTCGTTGTCGGGACGGACAAACCACGGTAATATTTTTTCTTTCGGTATTACGTCTTCGTCAAAGGCTGCAAAGAAGTCGCCGAGCAAATAGAGCTTGCCGCGAATCTCCGTGTCAACGCGATATATTACGCGCTTGTATTCGGAAAGCTTGATTTTAAAGCAATAGCTGACCTCCGTGATAAAACCCAAAAGTCCCTCGAGTTTGCCGTCAACGTAAACTCCGTCGCCTTTTTTTAGGTCGAATTTGTCGTTATAATATGAGCAGGCGAAGCCTCTCGCCGGAAAGTAAACTCTTACCACGGATTCTTTAGCTTCCGTTTTTTCGGTTTTGAATTGCGTCGTTTCGTTTTTCTGCTCTTTGGATTGCTCGTTTTCTGACCAAAAGCCTATTTTACGCATCGTCAAAACTCCTTTCTTATCTCTATAACAATTCGCCCGATGTCCGATTAAGCGGACGTTTGCTTATACATTGTTTTTTGTGCCGAATTGTGATACCATACTGTCGGCAGTATGTGACGGCGATTATGCGTAAAATTGTCTGTCTCGCGGCAGCGTTAAAAATATGATTCGTAATATCGACGTTTAAAGCTTCTGTTTATTCATATTATTAAAAGGGGTGACAATATGATATGTGCCGCCTGCCCGCGTGCCTGCCATACAGACAGGGAGTATGACAAGCCCTCGCACGGCTTTTGTAAAATGCCGTATAATGCCGTTATAGCGAGAGCGGCGCTTCATATGTGGGAGGAACCTGTTATAAGCGGCGAAAACGGTTCCGGAGCAATATTTTTTTCCGGATGCTCACTCAGATGCGTTTTCTGTCAAAATTACGACATAAGCCACGATGGCTTCGGCAAAAGTATATCCGAGGAGCGCTTTATTGATATTATGAAAGAGCTTGTGTCGAAGGGCGCGCATAATATAAATCTCGTAAATCCCACTCATTTTGTGCCGTTCATCCGCGGTGCGCTTGAAAAGTATAAGCCGCCAGTGCCCGTGGTTTACAATACCGGCGGCTATGACAGGGTGGAGAGTATAAAATCACTTGACGGCCTCGTGGACATTTATTTGCCGGACTTAAAATATTATGACGCGGATGTTTCGGCAAAGTATTCTGCGGCTCCCGACTATTTTGAAAAGGCCTCCGAAGCTGTACTCGAAATGAGACGTCAGACCGAAACCGATATGTTTAAAGACGGTTTGATGCAGAGGGGACTTATAATCCGCCATCTTGTATTGCCGGGCAATACGGCTCAGTCCGTAAAAATACTTAAATGGATAAGCGAAAAGCTGCCGTGCGATACCTTTGTCAGCATAATGAGCCAATATACACCGTGCGGCGAGGCATTTAAGTATAAGGATTTGAGGAGAAAAATCGTATCCGCCGAATACGACAAGGTCATAAACACATTTTTTGACTTGGGACTGAAAAACGGGTTTATGCAGGAAAAAACCGCGGCAAAAACGGTTTTCATACCGAAATTTGATTTAACCGGGGTTTGATTTTTCTTAAAAATATGCTAAAATCAATTAAATACAGCGGAATGCTTGAAAATCGGGCGAAAAATCTCGTTCGGTTGTGATGGTGCCGAGTCAGGAGTGTAAAAATGGCAAAGAAAAACGGGTTTATTAAGGAATTTAAAGAATTCATCTCTCGCGGAAGCGTTATAGACCTTGCCGTAGGCGTTATTATAGGCGGTGCGTTTCAAAAGATAGTAAATTCGCTTGTAAATGACATCATTATGCCGGTGATAAGTCTTGTGACAGGCGGTATAGATTTCAATAATTGGTTCTTGCCTCTCGGCAAGGGCGATTTTGCCACGGCGGCGGACGCAAAAGCCGCAGGTGTATCCACCTTGAATTACGGCACCTTTATAGGCACCGCGCTTGATTTTCTTATTATGGCATTTATAATATTCCTGTTTATCAAGGGATTAAATGCGCTGAGGGAGAAAACTTCAAAGCCGCACGAAGAGGAAAAATCGGCGCCTACAACCAAAATATGCCCTTATTGCAAGAGTGAAATTGATATAGATGCAACGAGATGCCCCAACTGCACCTCGGTGCTTGAAAGTGAGGAACAGTCAAAATGAAAATAGGTTTTTTCGGTGCGGGAAATATGGCTTCCGCTATTGTCGGCGGAGCGGTCTCGTCGGGTAATTTCAAGGCGGAGGATATATCGGTATACGATATAGACAACACTAAGGCCCGTCTTTTGAGCGATGAATTTTCTGTGTGCGTCAGCGAAACTCCCGACAGTCTCATAGATTTTGCGGATGCGGTGGTTTTGGCTGTAAAGCCGAACATTTTTCCGACGCTCCTTCCGTCAATATCCAAAAAGCTCCGTGAAAACAACAGCTTGGTTGTGTCTATCGCGGCAGGAAAAACGACGGAATTTATAGAGAAGCTCCTCGGGTTTAAAGCACCCGTAATAAGGATTATGCCGAATATCAACGCAACCGTGCTTGAGGCCATGAGCGCATATTGTTGCAGCGAATCGGTAACCGACGACCAAAAGGAATTTGTGAATAAGCTTTGCTCCTCCTTCGGCAAGGTTATGCCTCTTTCCGAAAGCTATTTTCCGCTGTTTTGCTCGATTGCCGGGTGTGCGCCGGCATATGCCTATATGTTTATAGATTCGCTTGCGAGATCTGCTGTTAAAAACGGTATGAATAAATCCGTGGCGCTTGAGATAGCGGCTCAAACCGTGCTCGGCAGCGCGAAAAAAATACTTGAGAGCGATGAGCATCCGTGGGAGCTTATAGATAAGGTATGTTCTCCGGGCGGAACCACAATTGAGGGAATCGTATCGCTCCAAAAGGACGGCTTTGAAAGCGCGGTTTGCAATGCCGTAGACGCAGCGCTTCAAAAGGATAAAAAAGTTTGATTTATATTAAGCTTTTCATAACCAAATGTATATTTTTCGGACGACCGCTCGGCGGTCGTCCTTTTTTATGTTACGGCACTTTTGTGCTTCGGGCGGTGCCTGCGTTGCGTTTTCACATAAAAATAAGCCGCGCGTATTAACAATTTATTTACAAATAAATTCCTGTTTTGGTATTGACAAAGCGTTGTTTTGGGGATAATATATGTATAGTTTAGCACTCAGAGATAAAGAGTGCTAATAGTGCTAAAAAGAAAGAAGGCGAGCGATATGGAAATGACAGAGCGAAAGAAAAAGATTCTTGCCGCCGTTGTAGAGAGATATATATTGTCCGGTGAACCTGTCGGCTCAAAGGCTCTTGTGGATTTGCCCGGGCTTTCCGTTTCGTCCGCTACCGTTCGCAACGATATGGCCGACCTTGTCACGGCAGGTTATCTTGAGCAGCCTCACACTTCGGCAGGCAGAATTCCGTCAAGTGAGGGCTATCGCTATTATGTCGATAACCTTATGGGCAGATATGAGCTTTCCGATAAAGAAAAACGCATTATTGACTCAAAGCTTGAGGGCGTTCCGTCCGAGACAAAGAGCGTACTCAGAAAGGCCGGCCTTGTTTTATCGGAGCTTACGGGTTGCGCCGCCGTTTCCACAACGCCTGCCGACAGTCAGGCGGTTATACGCCGCGTCGAGCTTGTCCCCATAGGCACAAAAACCGCGATGGTCGTTATGCTGACTTCGTCGGGTATACTCAAAAGCCGCGTGTGCAGAACAAATTCCGAGATAACCCTTGATATAGTCGAGACGTTTTACAATATAACAAAACAACATTTTATCGGTAAGCAGGCGGCGAGTCTCAGCATCGCAAAAATCCAAACGGTGGCACTGTCGCTCGGTGATAAATCGTTTGCGATGACTCCGCTTCTTGTAACACTTGCAGATTTGGCGGCTTTGACGGAGCATACCGAACTGTTGCTTGAAGGTCAGTCAAATCTTCTGAATTATCGTGAATTTGAGTCAAACGCATATGAGCTTATGGAGTTTCTCCGCCGCTCGGAGCCTTTGTCGCAGGTGTTCAAAAAGTACACCGAGAAGAAGGGGACGGAGGATACACCGAACGTCTTAATAGGCCGCGAAAACCTGTTTCGCGAGCTTCAGAATTCAAGTATGATATTCGGTGAATATAAGGTCGGCGGCAGAGACAGCGGTACTATCGGAATTATAGGTCCCACGAGGCTTGATTACAGTCGCCTTATTCCGAGCCTTAAGTATTTAACCGATATTGTCAGCAGAATACTCTCGCACAATATTGACGATTAGCTTTTAATTCGGTAACGAATTTAACATAACCTGTTCATAATGAAAGGGCTGAAAACAATGGCAAAGAAAAAAGAAACAGAGCCTAAAGGCACTGATAAAAAGAACGAAAAAATCAACGGCGAAAAGACCGATAACGTAGAAATTGAGGTCGGAAAAGAGGTGCCCGAGGCCGAGAGCTTAGCTTCTCAGCTTAAAGACGTTAACGACAGACTTTTACGTACACTTGCCGAGTATGATAATTTCCGTAAGCGCTCTCAAAAAGAAAAAGAGGCGGCGTACAGCGATTCAAAGGCACTTGTTTTGGCGGAGCTTTTACCCGTAATGGATAATTTTGAACGCGCCGCGGAAAACAAAAACGCATCGCCCGAGGATTATATGAAGGGGATTGATATGATTTACAATCAGTTCTCCGAGGTGTTTAAAAAGCTCGGCGTTGAGTCGTTCGGCGAAAAGGGCGATTCCTTTGACCCAAATCTCCACAATGCGGTTATGCACGAGGACGACGAAAACGAAGAGGAAAACGTCATTACCGACGTATTTTCAAAAGGCTATAAGCTTGGCGACAAAATATTGCGTCCCGCAATGGTCAAGGTTGCCAATTAAATAATAAATAATGTTTTGGAGGAATAAATTATGGCTAAGGTAATAGGTATTGACTTAGGTACTACAAATTCATGCGTAGCGGTTATCGAGGGCGGCGAGCCTGTTGTTATCGCAAACGCCGAGGGTGCAAGAACCACTCCGTCGGTTGTTGCATTCTCAAAGACCGGCGAGAGAATGGTCGGCCAGGTTGCAAAGCGTCAGGCAATCACAAATCCCGAGAGAACCGTTTCTTCGATAAAGAGACATATGGGCTCGGATTATAAGGTTACCATAGACGATAAAAGCTACACTCCGCAGGAAATTTCCGCAATGATTCTTCAGAAGCTCAAGGGCGACGCAGAGAGCTATCTCGGCGGCAAGGTTACTGAGGCTGTCATTACGGTTCCCGCATATTTCACCGATTCACAGCGTCAGGCTACTAAGGACGCAGGCAAAATCGCAGGCCTTGATGTTAAGAGAATAATCAACGAGCCGACAGCCGCAGCTTTGGCTTACGGCATTGATAAGGAATCCGACCAAAAGGTAATGGTATATGACCTCGGCGGCGGTACATTCGATGTATCAATCATTGAGATGGGCGACGGCGTTCAGGAGGTTCTTGCTACGGCAGGTAATAACCACCTCGGCGGCGACGATTTCGACCAGAGAATTATCGACTGGCTTGCAGATGAGTTCAAAAAGGAGCAGGGCGTAGACCTCCGCAATGATAAGATGGCTATGCAGAGACTTAAAGAGGCTGCCGAAAAAGCCAAGATTGAGCTTTCCGGCGTTACCACCTCTCAGATAAGCCTTCCCTTCATCACAGCCGATGCCACAGGCCCCAAGCATCTTGAAACCACTCTTACAAGAGCTAAGTTCAACGAGATGACCGCAGACCTTGTAGAAGCTACAATGGGTCCCGTTCGTCAGGCTCTTTCGGACTCGGGCCTTAAAGCGTCCGACCTCAATAAGATACTTCTTGTCGGCGGTTCTTCAAGAATTCCGGCAGTTCAGGAAGCTATAAAGAATTTCACGGGAGTAGAGCCGTTTAAGGGCATCAACCCCGATGAATGCGTTGCAGTCGGCGCGGCTATTCAGGGCGGCGTTTTAGGCGGCGACGTTGAGGGTATACTTCTTCTCGATGTAACTCCGCTTTCACTCGGTATCGAGACTATGGGCGGCGTTTCCACCAAGATTATTGAGAGAAATACTACAATCCCCACAAAGAAGAGTCAGATTTTCTCGACTGCTGCCGACAATCAGACCTCTGTTGAGGTTCACGTGCTTCAGGGTGAAAGAGAATTTGCTAAGGATAATAAGACCCTCGGCGTATTCCATCTCGACGGCATTATGCCCGCTCCCCGCGGCGTACCTCAGATCGAGGTTACATTTGATATCGACGCAAACGGTATAGTTCACGTTTCGGCTAAGGACCTCGGCACTCAGAAGGAACAGTCCATTTCCATAACCTCCTCTACCAATATGTCCAAGGACGATATTGATAAGGCGGTTAAAGAAGCTGCTCAGTTTGAGGAGCAGGATAAGAAGCGCAAAGAGGAGATCGATGTACGCAACGAAGCCGATCAGATGGTTTATCAGTGCGACAAGATTCTTTCCGAAAACGGCGATAAGATAAACGAATCCGACAAAAAGGACGTTGAAGATAAGCTTAACGCTCTTAAAGAGGCCTTGAAGGGCGACAATGCCGATGACATCAAGGCTAAGAAAGAAGAGCTTACTCAGAGCTTCTACAAGATTTCGGAGGAAATCTACAAGCAGGCTGCTGCGGCTCAGCAGGCAGCAGGCGGTGCTCAGCAGAACCCGGGTGCCGGCGCACAGGGTAATGCTCCCGGTCAGGACGGCTATTACGAGACAAATTACACCGACGTTGAGGACGATCCCAACAAGAAATAATCACTTTTATCCGCTTTCTCTCCTGCCCTTTTTTGGGGAGAAGGCGGTAATGTGTTATTTCAAATATACTATAAACAGCGGCGCCGACGGCGCCACGGAGTGATTGTTATATGGCAGAAAAAAGAGATTATTACGAAGTCCTCGGCGTAAGTAAAAACGCCACCGAAGATGAGATAAAAAAAGCATATCGCCAAACTGCTAAAAAATATCATCCCGACTTAAACCCCGGCAACAAAGAGGCCGAGGAAAAGTTCAAGGAGGCTAACGAGGCATACGAGGTTCTCTCCGACCCTCAGAAAAAAGCGCGTTATGACCAGTTCGGCCATGCAGGCGTAGACCCGAATTACGGGGCAGGAGCGCAGGGAGGAGCATACGGCGGCGCAGGCTTTGATTTTGACCTCGGCGATATATTCAGCAATATTTTCGGCGGAGGGTTCGGCGGCGGCTTCGGCGGAGGCAATTCAAACCCCAACGCACCTCAGCGCGGTACCGATACTCAGGCTACTGTTACCGTATCGTTTGAAGAGGCGGCAAAGGGCTGTAAGCGTGATGTCACATACAGCAGAATAGAGGTCTGCGACGAATGTCACGGCAGCGGTGCCGCTCCCGGCACTTCTCCCAAAACGTGCCCGGATTGTCACGGCAAAGGTCAGATTACATCCTCGCAGAGAACTCCGTTCGGTATGTTTCAGACTCAAAAAGCCTGTCCGAAGTGTAACGGAAAAGGTACGATTATTGACTCGCCCTGCAAAAAATGTCACGGCGCGGGAAGAATTCGTAAGACTGCAACGCTCACCGTTGATATTCCGGCGGGTATTGACGACCGTCAGATTATAAATGCGCGCGGTCAGGGCAACAAGGGCGCAAACGGCGGCCCGGCAGGCGATCTTCGCATCGCGGTAAACGTACGTCCTCACCCGATATTCGAGCGTGACGGCTACAATGTTTGGGTTGAGATGCATATAAGCTTCCCTGCGGCAGCTCTCGGTTGCGAGCTTCAGGTTCCGACTCTTGACGGCAAGGTTAAATACAACGTACCCGCAGGCACTCAGAGCGGAACGGTATTTAAGCTTAAAAACCGCGGTATCCAGAGCCTTAACGGCAGAGGTCACGGCGACGAGCTTGTCAGAGTTATCGTTGATGTTCCGCGAGAGTTGACTTCGGAGCAAAAAGAGCTTATGAAACAGCTTGACGCTTCTTTCGGAAATCCCGCAAATTACGGTAAGGAAGAAGAGAAAAAGGGCTTCTTCGGCAAAAGAAAAAAATAACTTTAAAACATAGCGTGTTTATGTTAAAATAAAGGATAGTGTTAAAACTATCCTTTATTTTTTTCAGAGAGGAATTTGTTTATGGAAACCTTAAAAATCAAAAAACTCGACCCCGACGCCAAGGTCCCCGAAAGAGCAACCTCCGGCAGTGCCGGTCTTGATTTGTGTGCTCTTTTAAAAGAACCGCTCACCCTTTCGTGCGGAGATACTGCGGTGATTCCGACGGGTCTTGCCATTGAAATACCGTCAAGCGAATATGCGGCGTTTATTTTTGCGCGCAGCGGTCTTTCGGTAAAACACGGCATAGGACTCCTCAATTCCGTAGGCGTTATAGACAGCGATTACCGCGGTGAGCTCAAGGTAGGCGTTATAAATCAAAAACGCGAGAGCTACACAATTATGCCGGGCGAGAGAATAGCTCAGCTTGTAATAATGCCGGTATCGTGTATGCCCGTTTGCGAGGTTTCGGAGCTTTCCGATACAGACCGCGGCGAGGGCGGCTTCGGCTCCACCGGCAAAAAATAATAAAAGGACTTTAAAATGAATTGGACTGAAATTTCACTTGAGATAAACGCCGATGACATTGATAAGGCGGCGGCAATTGCCAATATGACCGTTCCCTACGGAATATACATCGAGGATTACAGAAATCTCGAAGAGGAAACCTGGGAGATTGCAAATATCGACCTCATTGATGAAGAGCTGCTGAAAAAAGACCGTACAAAGGGCTTTATCCACATATATATTCCCGAAGACGAAAATCCGAGCGAGGCGGTTTCGTATCTCAGCGAGAGGCTGAAAGCGGAAAATATACCAAATAAAATAGACCTCTCCGTTTGCAAAAACGAGGATTGGGAAAATAATTGGAAAGAGTATTTCAAGCCGCTCAAAATAGGCGATAAGCTTCTTATAAGACCGCTGTGGATTGACGATTACGATAATTCCGACAATCGTGCCGTGCTCTCTATAGAGCCGGGGCTTGCATTCGGCACGGGCGGACATAATACCACCAAGCTATGCCTTGAAGCTCTTGAAAAATATGTAAAAAAAGGCTCGTCCGTTCTTGATACGGGTTGCGGAAGCGGTATATTGTCCATTGCGTCGCTTCTTTTCGGAGCGGAAAAAGCGGTCGGTGTTGATATAGATGAGCTAGCTGTTAAAACCGCTCGTGAAAACGGCAGGGTAAACGGCTTTACCGAGCCCGAATTTACGGTTATATGCGGCAATCTTGCAGATAAGGTAACGGGTAAATTTGACGTTGTCGCGGCAAATATCGTGGCGGATGTCGTTATGATGTTTTCATCACAGGTGGGTGCATTTATGAAGGACGACGCCGTTTTTATTACTTCCGGCATTATAGCACCGCGCGCGGACGAAGTAAAAGCAAAGCTCTGTGAAAACGGGTTTAACATAATCGAAACACGCCGTGACGGCGATTGGTATTGTTTTGTATGTAACAGACGCTGCGGTGAATGAATCCATGTAAAATCAAACGGCGGTTTTTCCGCCGTTTTGCGTGTTTCAAGGAGAAAATACCTTTGCCTTGCGACAAATGACATCAAAAAACCGAAAAGGGAAATTGTGCTGTTGCTAAATATCACAAATTGTGATAATATTTATAAGTTGTTTTGCGGCTTGCGGCTTTAAACTGTATTTGGGGTAGCTTATTAAAAATCCACCGTTATGTACGGAAAAGGAATTTTCTTATGTCACAAGGGAGCAAAAAGAAGAAGGGGATGGCACTTGTATTAGTCCTGTTGCTCGTGATGTCGGCTCTTGCTGTCGTTGTTTTCGGCAAAGGCTATATACGTAATAAGAACAGGGGCGTATCGTCACACATTATCACGGCGTCATCGGCGGAGCAGATAGCGGAGCGAATTATATCGGAAACATCTCTTGTCGGCGTCGTAAAACTTCAAAACGAGCAAGTCGGCAATTACTACGGCGTGCCTGTCGCAATTATCGAGAATTCCGCGGTATACAAAAGCTCATCGGCATTGTCGGCTGACGAAGTCGCAGTGTTCAGGGTGAGTAACGAGGCCGAAAAAAAGATTGCGGCGTCGGCTGTTGACGGCAGACTTTCGGATTGTCGCAGCTCTTATTCCACACTCAGCTCCGACGAAAACAGAAAAATAGATAATTGTCTTGTCGAGGTAAGCGGTGACTATGTTATTATGGTTATTTGCGGCGACCCCGGTAAGGCGTCCGAAGCAATATCGGAATTTTATAAATAAAGGATGTAAATTCATAATGAAACTTGGTATCGTAGGTTTGCCGAACGTAGGCAAGAGTACGCTTTTTAATGCTATAACCAATGCAGGCGCCGAGGTTGCAAACTATGCGTTCTGCACTATTGAGCCGAACGTAGGCGTTGTGGCTGTGCCCGATTACAGGCTTGACGAGCTTGCCAAAATGTATTCGCCTAAAAAAATAACTCCCGCGGTAATCGAATTTGTCGATATAGCGGGTCTTGTAAAAGGTGCCTCCAAGGGGGAGGGTCTCGGTAATAAGTTTCTGTCACATATCCGCGAGGTTGACGCTGTTATACACGTTGTACGATGCTTTGATAACGACGATATAATGCACGTCAGCGGCTCGGTTGACCCGAAAAGAGACATTGAAACCATAAATCTTGAGCTCATTCTCTCCGACCTTGAGATTCTTGACCGCCGCATAGACCGTACCGCAAAGGCGGCTAAGGGCGATAAGAGCCTTCTTACGGAACTCGAGTTTTTAAAACGTCTTAAAACGGAGCTCGAAAACGGCGTCAGTGCCCGTGCCGTGGAGGCGGACGACGATGAAAAGGCCATATTGGCGGATATAGGTTTGCTTTCCGCAAAGCCCGTAATTTACGCCTGCAATATGAGCGAAGATGATTTTGCCTCAAACATCGAAAATAACGAGAGATATAAAGCCGTCTGTGAAATAGCAAAGGCAGAGGGTGCCGAAGTGCTTCCGATATGTGCCGAGCTTGAAGCGGAAATTTCGTCTCTCTCAAAAGAGGAAAAGGAAATGTTCCTGTCGGACGCCGGCATTGAGAGCGGCGGACTCGATATGCTTATACAGCGTTCGTACAGCTTGCTCGGACTCATATCTTATCTCACCGCAGGCGAACCCGAGGTCAGAGCGTGGACAATAAAGAAAGGTACTAAGGCTCCCCAGGCGGCAGGTAAAATACACTCCGATTTTGAGCGCGGCTTTATTCGTGCCGAAGTTATCTCTTTTGACGAGCTTATGGCGTGCGGTTCGATGCAGGCTGCAAAGGAAAAGGGCAAAATACGCTCTGAGGGCAAGGACTATGTTATGCAGGACGGAGATATAGTTCTTTTCAGATTTAACGTCTGAGACATAAAAATGCTTCGTGCGGTCGAGATGCTTCGTCCGCACAAGGCAGTTGTGTTTTATTTAATATGCGCCTGTAGCTCATTTGGATAGAGCGTCAGACTCCGACTCTGAAGGCGGCTGGTTCGAATCCAGTCAGGCGCGCCAAAAAAGGACAGATTTCGTTAGAAATCTGTCCTTTTCAACTAAATCCACCCTTGCGGGTGGGTGAAACATTGCTTCGCAATATGAAATACGCTTTCAGCGTATGAAATCGCTGCGGCGATGGGTGGATTTAATTTCATTTTCTGCGTAGCCGAAAATTTCATCAAAACCGTAGGTTTTGATTTCATCGTGAGCAACGCGAACGATTTCATTAAAAATTCCGAGAGTTCAACTCTATCCACAAAAAACATAAAAACATCTTTTCTGTACCCCACAGACAAAACGGTAAATCTCTGATGAGATTTACCGTTTTTATTTGCTTCATATTACTTGATTCTGCCTCGGCTTTGTATTGTTCGGCTCTTTTTCGGATAATCGGCACCGCGGCGCGGTAAAACGCATAATATGTAAAAGACAAGTGTGTTTAATTTCTTTATCTGAGGGGAATGAAATATATATATGAATAGGCTGATAATAAAGGTTGGCTCTGTCACCTTCGCTTTAAAGGCGCGTGATATTTTATTGGCGCGGAATATCCGTTCTTTTGTGAGAAAAACACCCAATCCGTCGAAGGGCGAGGGGTGTGGCTATTCGCTCGTCGTTCCGAATGCCACGGAGTCGGTCATAGGGGTACTCAGGCTCTCCGGCATAGAAATACTCGAAACGCAGTGGGAAAAATGATCTATTTTGATAATGCCGCCACCACTTATCCCAAACCTCCCGAGGTTATAAAAACAATGAGCCGCGCAACGGTTCGGTACGGTGCAAATCCGGGCAGAGGCGGTCACAAAATGTCCTATCTCACCTCCGAAGCGGTATACGAAACCCGTAAAAGGGTTGCCGAATTTTTCGGTACGGATGCTCCCGAAAACGTAATATTTACAAAGAATTGCACCGAGGCTCTGAATATCGTTATAAAGGGTCTTTGTGTGCCCGGGTGCCGTTTTATATGCTCGAGCCTTGACCATAACGCCGTAATAAGGCCGCTTGAGGCGTTAAGGCGCAGCGGAACAGCCGATTATGATATTGCCCCTGTCGGCAAAAACGATGATGAAACCGCGGCTAATTTCAAAAGGCTTCTCAGAAGTAATACAAGGGCTGTAATTTGTACCGGCGCGTCAAACGTTTTCGGCGAGAGACTCCCTACGGCAAAGCTCGCAAGGCTTGCCCATGAAAACGGAGCCTTGTTTATACTTGATGCTGCACAGACGGCAGGTATTGTCAATATAGATATGAGACGTGATGAAATTGATTTTTTGTGTACGGCAGGGCATAAGGGCCTTTACGGTCCCATGGGCACAGGGCTTCTTGTGATAAATTCAGACGAACATCTCAATTCTCTTATTGAGGGCGGTACGGGCAGCTTTTCGGCAGTCCTTTCACAGCCCGAAATCTATCCCGACCGATTTGAAAGCGGAACTCTTAACGTACCGGGAATACTTTCTCTCGGCGAGGGGATACGCTTTGTTTCGGATCGCGGCGTCTCGCGGATTTATAAAAGCGAACAAGGCCATATAGCGGATATATATAAAGCATTAAAAAATATTCCGAACGTTCGCCTGTATACGGATCCGTTTTCTTCCGAAAAGAGTTATGTCCCTCTTTTGTCATTTAATGTGGACGGTCTTCACAGCGAACAGACGGCAGCACTTCTTGCAAATGACAATATTGCCGTCAGAGCAGGTCTCCATTGCGCACCGTCGGCTCACAAAACGTACGGAACTCTTCGCGAAGGTACAGTCAGAATAGCACCGTCAATATTCACAAAAAAGCAGGATGTGAATTTATTGTTAACTTCCGTAGTAAAAATTGCAAAAAACAGTTGATTGTGATACAATATATCGTGATTATTTATGATTATTTTATTTGCCGCAAGGGCGGCAGATGATAGCTTTTAATTACGATATATTGTATTTTTTTATTGAAACAGGTGTAAAGTATGTTGCAGCTTTTGAATTTCAAAGATTTTTGGAGCGAAATAGGCAGAGCGGTTATGAGCTTTAACAGCATTTCGGATGTGCTTGATGTCATTCTTGTTACCTTCGTTATATACAGCGCAATAAAGCTGATACGTGAAACAAAGGCGGTTCAGCTTGCCAAGGGATTTATTTTGCTCCTAATAGTATATGCTCTTGTCAATTTGTTCGGTATGCAGGCGAGTAACTATATTTTGTCGCTTGTTTTCAATAATCTTTTGTTGGTGCTTGTTATCATCTTTACTCCCGAAATTCGTCATGCGCTCGAGAGCGTCGGCAGAAGCTCGGTGTCGAAATTCAATTTTTTCGGATTCCGTTCGGGTGCTGAAGAAAAACGACGTGAAGAGATGCAGAAAATGGTCAATGCCGTATGCCGCGCAAGCTCCGATATGAGCGATAAGCATATAGGCGCGCTTATGGTTTTTGAGCAGGAGACTATTTTGGGCGACATTATTTCGTCCGGTACGGTTATCGATGCCAAGGTTTCACCCGAAATGATAGGAAACATTTTTTATCCGGGCGCACCGCTCCACGACGGAGCCGCGGTTTTCCGCGACGGCAGAATTTGCGCTGCAGGCTGTATACTTCCGCTGACACCGAATCACGATATCAGCAGCGAGCTCGGAACACGTCACAGAGCATCCATTGGTATGAGCGAGCAAAGCGATGCTGTTATAGTCGTTGTATCCGAGGAGACCGGGGCCATTTCCGTGGCATATAAGGGCAGGCTCCGCAGAGGCATTTCGGACGGTGACCTTCGAGAGATACTTATGGAGCATTTTGTTAAGCCGGAAGAGGACGAAGGAAATTCGAAAATCAAGAAATGGTTGAAAGGAAGACGCACTCATGAGCAAAAATAAAGATAAAAAAGCAAACGTCAAAGGGCTTCGCAGTCTCCTTTACAACAACAAATTTGTTTTGCTGCTGTCTGTAATTTTAGCTTTTGGTATATGGATATGGGTGTCAATCGAAAAAAGCCCCGAGGTTGAAGTTACAATATCCTCCGTACCGGTTAAAATAGATATGGACAACAGCGTGCCGGCTCAGCTCAATCTTCAGATATTCGGCGACAATAATTATACGGTAGATATTACCGTCAAAGGCAAAAAATTTATTGTGTCGGCACTTACCGCAGACGATTTTTCCGTTGTGGCGCAGACCAATTACGTTGATTCGGCGGGCAAAAAGAGTTTGCAGCTTAAAGCTACGTCCGCCAAATCGAATAATTTTGATATAGTGGGTCTTTCCAAAAACTATATCGAAGTATATTTTGACACATATAAAGAAACCGAGATGGCGTTAAAGCCGTCCATAATTGCACCGGGCAATAAAACCGTAACGGACGGTTGTATTCTCGGAAACATCGTATTTTCAAAAAATACGGTTATTGTCAGCGGCCCGTCTACCGAGGTTAACAAGGTAACAAGCGTTACCGCCGAAACGTCGATTTCGGCGCCTCTTACGGCTACTACTACCGTAACTCCGGAATTGAAACTTGTCGGAGCCGCGGCGGATGAGTTGTCAAATGTAAGTATACTTGAGGGCGATACCGCAATTACAATGACAATGCCCGTTTTAAAGCTTGTAGAATTGCCTACGACCGTGACATTTAGAAACGCTCCGGCAAATTACCTTGACGGGAATATGAATTTCTCGGTAAGTCCGTCGAGAATATCGGCGGCGGTACCTGTCGAGAAGGTTGACCAAATAACGTCTCTGAGCGTTGGCACGATTGACTTTTCTGAGCTTGACGCAGGGCTTAATACGCTTAATTTCAAGGCTTCAGATATAACGGATTTTATGATAACCGACCAGTCGATAAAGAACTTTAAGGTCAGCGTGAATATGTCCGGTATGACCTCCGGATTGTTTTCGGTACCGGCCGCAAATGTCACGATAACCGGTCAAAAGCAAGGCTATAATTCGGTTGTCACCTCAAACGGCATAAGCGGAGTTAAGCTCATAGGTCCTGCTGACAGTATTTCAAAAATAAATCCCGATATGCTGTCTGTCAAACTCGACCTTACGTCTTATGACGTAAAAGAGGGCGAGCAAAAGATACCGGTTCTCATAACGGTAACAGGCGATACCGCCGTTTGGGCGCACGGCACATATTATGTCACAATAAATTCAACTGCTTCCGAGCAGTAAAAAAAGGGGGCGGGGATATATGAAAAAGAAATTATTTGCAATGCTTCTTCTGTGTCTTTGCCTCTGTTTTTCTTTTAGCGGATGCAATTTTACTCTCAAGGCGGTTGATAAAATGATGCATCCGCCCGCGCTTTCGGGTGAAAACGCAGGCATACAAAAGGCGTTTGAAAAAGCCGTAAACGATAAAAACATTGTTATGAAAACACCGACGACAGGCGATTATCGCTCGTCTTTTATTCTTTACGATTTTGACGGCGACGGCGAAGACGAGGCAATAGCACTTTACAGCTATTCTACCGATGAGACTGCGGTGTATTTGCATTTTCTCGACTGTCGCGGCGGAGAGTGGCTCTCGATTGCCGATATCAAAGGCTCCGGCAGTGAGGTCTATAAAATAGATTTTTGCGATATGAATTCCGACGGTAGAAGCGAGATTGTGGTCTGTTGGTCACTTTACGAGAGCCGCGGAAATAAAATAATGACGGTATATGAGCCGGATAGTTCGTCGGGAACCTTTGTTTTGCGCTCCATTTTAACCGAGAACTATTCGCAGTCGATAACCTGCGATATAGATACAGACGGCAAGGCGGAAATATTCAACGTAATAATAAGCTCCTCCTCGGATATAAACAAAACCTATGGCAGATTGTTCAAGATGGACGACAGCGGAAGTATTTATCTTGCGGGCGAAACCGAGATGACTCCTGCTGTCAGCATATCGCTTTTAAAATGTGAAACGGGCAGCAATCCGCATATATTTGTTGACTCTGTAATAAGTGATTCCGCGGTCATTACCGATGTAATAGGACTTTCGGACGGCAAACCGGTATCGCTTTTGACGTCCGGCAACTCTTCGGATTCGCCGGCTACGGAGCGCTCGTCTAAATTGTCATTTGCCGATATAGATAAGGACGGCAGATTTGAGATTCCCGTTTCCCTGCCGCTCCCGAATTCGTATTCGGTAAGCGGTGACGATACGGAGCCGCTGTCGCTTACCGTATGGTACGGGCTTGACAACGGCGCGCTTTATGAAAAAAGCGAAAGGCTGATGCTGTACTCTTCGTCATATATGTTCTCCTTCGATAAAAAGTGGGTTGGTACGGTGTGCGTCAAAAATGACATTCAGGAGCGAACAAGTACGTTTTATTTATATGATTCAACCGCTCAGAAAAACGGGGCCGAGCTTTTCAGCGTGGTGACCGTACCGAGCACCGATTGGCAGCATAAGCCTAAGGACGGTTATACCGTAATATTCCAAACGTCCACGCTCACATACGCGGCAAGGATAACCGAAGCCGGTAAAAATATGAAAATCACCGAAGAATATATCAGGGAGCATTCGAACGCAATAGAATGACCGGAGGTAAAAATGAAAAAAGTTCTTATAGCCGAAGATGAGGCTTCAATTCGCGAATTTATAGTTATAAATTTAAAACGAAGCGGTTATGATGTAGTTGAGGCGGAAAACGGCGAGGAAGCAATCAATAAATACGAGGAAGAAAACGGCAATATAGATGTTGCCGTGCTTGATATAATGATGCCGCTGAAGGATGGGCTTGAGGTATGCAAATATCTGCGTGCGAAAAGCAGCAAAATAGGTATTATTATGCTGACGGCAAAGACTCAGGAGATGGACAAGGTGACGGGGCTTTTGGTCGGAGCCGACGATTACGTTACAAAGCCGTTTTCACCGTCAGAGCTAATGGCAAGGGTAGACGCCGTTTACAGGCGCGTGTCAATAATGAACGAAAACGAAAAAGCCGCAGTCGCAAACCCGGATCTTACAACAGTAGGTGATTTTTCGCTTGATTACCGCGACAGAATTCTTTATAAAAACGGCAGTCCGATAGAGCTTACGCAGATAGAGTTTCAGCTTCTTGACTATCTGTTTAAAAACCCCGACGTCACATTGTCGCGCTCAGACATTCTCAATAAGGTGTGGGGCGACGGCTACTTTGTGGATGACAAGGTAGTGGACGTTAACATTCACAGGCTTCGTAATAAGGTGGAGGATGAGCCGACTCAGCCGAAGCATCTTATTACCATTTGGGGCAGAGGCTATAAGTGGATAGAATAAAAGAACGAAAGGAGCGACAAAAACGTGGCAAAAAAGAGTATAACCGCACGCTGGGTTTTAAATACACTCTGTGCCATTATTTTTGTGCTTTTTTGTATAATTATAGTCGCCTCAATTCTCTTTAAGGAGCAGTATTACGAGACTGTGCGAGTGACACTCGATTCAAGAGCCACAAACGTCGTTTCGTCATATTTCAGTATTTCAAACGACAGCTCCGAAGACGCGTTTAATCTTCGCGCTAAGGAATTTGTCGAGGACTTCAGCGATAAATCCGTTATGGAGGTTTGGGTAATAGACCGAAGCGGTAACGTCGTGGTATCCTCCAGCGGATTTTCTGTCGAAAACGAAAAATACCCGGATTACGCCGAGGCTAAGCTATCCGATACCGGCAAGGCTATATGGGTTGGCAGAATGAGCTCCGGTGAAAAGGTTATGGCTCTTTCATATATGCTCCCATCGTCCGGCGGGCAAAATTCCGGAGCCGTTCGATATGTTATTTCTCTTTCCGACATTGACTCGCAGCTTATCAAGGTAATACTTCTTATGTGTTTTATTGCTCTTGTTATAATAGCTTTTGTTACTGTATCGGGGCTTTTCTTTGTGCGTTCAATAGTAAGGCCCGTTAAAAAGATCAACGAAACGGCAATAAAAATCGCAAAGGGGGACCTCGGCGCACGTATAGAGGACACCGGCGGAGATGATGAAATAGGTCAGCTCTGTGAGTCCATAAACAATATGGCGCATGAAATAAAAGAGAGCGAGCGTATGAAAAACGAGTTTATTTCAACCGTATCACATGAGCTTCGTACTCCGCTGACAGCTATAAAGGGGTGGGGCGAGACGATACTTGAGGACCCGATAAAGGATGAGGCGCTTACAAAACGCGGACTCAATGTCATAATAAGTGAATCTGAGCGGCTTACAAGTCTTGTTGAGGAGCTTCTCGATTTTTCAAGAATGGAAAACGGCAATTTGACTATGCGTATGTCATCTATGGACATTTTGGCTGAGCTTGACGAGGCGGTATTCGTTTTTAAGGACCGCTCAATGCGTGAGGGCAAGGAGCTGTTATATAATGTTTCCGAGGTTCCGGCTCCTATGACGGGCGACCCGAATCGAATTAAGCAGGTATTTGTGAACATACTTGATAATTCCTTTAAATATACCGAGGCGGGCGGCACGATAAGTGTTACGGCAAAGGCGGAAAACGGCTTTGTTACAATAACGATAGCAGATACCGGCTGCGGTATCCCTACTGCGGACATTCCTTATGTCACAGAGAAATTCTATAAGGCAAATGCGTCTGTCAGAGGCTCGGGCATCGGTCTTGCGGTGGTAAATGAAATTGTAAAAAGGCACAACGGCACGCTCTCTCTCAACAGTATTGAGGGTAAGGGCACCACCGTGACAGTTGTGTTTCCGATACAGCAAACTCAGCAATAAAAAGGAGAATAATTTTGGACGAAGAAGCTAAGAAATATCATAAAACCTCCGTTGGCGGTCAGGCTCTTATAGAGGGCATAATGATGCGCGGACCGAAAGGCTCCGCCATGGCGGTAAGACTGCCTAACGGAGAAATCGAAACAACATATAAAAATGTAAAGCCGTGGCGCGACAAGTGCAAATTCTTCGGTGTTCCGTTAATCAGAGGTATTGTCGGGTTCGTCGAATCACTCGTAACCGGCTACGGGTATCTTATGGAGTCGGCTGAAAAATCCACTCAGGGTCTTACCGAAGACGAGCAGGATATGTCGAAATTCGACCGCTGGCTTAACGACCGTTTCGGGCCCAAAATGATGAATGTCATAGGCGTTATTTCCTCCGTGCTCGGATTCGGGCTCGCATTTTTCCTGTTTATGTGGCTTCCGTCGTGGCTTATCGACCTTGTGACGGGCGGCAATCTTCAAAAATTTCATCCTCTTTTCGAGGGTATTGTGAGAATAATAATATTTGTTGCCTATATGGCTTTGGTTTCAAGAATGAAAGAAATTCACCGTGTGTTTATGTATCACGGGGCCGAGCATAAAACGATTTTTTGCTATGAACACGGCTTGCCCCTGACGGTTGAAAATGTCAGAAAGCAGAGCCGTTTTCACCCGCGCTGCGGAACGAGCTTTATGTTCGTTATGATAATATTGAGCATACTTCTCTCGTCCGCGCTTGTCCTCATTTTCCCCGGTTTGCAAAATGTCAATCGCGCGGTGTGGATACTTGTAAAGCTGCTTGTTCTTCCGCTTGTTATGGGCATCGGCTATGAGTTTATCAAATATGCAGGTAAGCACGATAATCTGCTTGTGAAAATTCTCTCTGCGCCGGGTCTTTGGATGCAGAGAATAACAACGCAGGAGCCGACAGATGATATTATCGAGGTCGGTATAGCGTCGCTCGAAGCCGTGATAACCGATAATCCCGAGGACGATGAGATAAAATGACGCTTATTGACGCATTTAAAAGCACCGAAAATATGCTGATGGACGCCGGAATTGACGATTATCGTTTCGACAGCGAGTGCCTTTTGATAAAGGCTGCGGACAAAACACGACGCGATGTGTTGTGCCACGGTGATGACGTCCTGTCAGAGAAGGACGAGAAGCTTCTTTTAAAGCTTGCAAAAAGACGTGCTCTCGGTGAGCCGTTACAATATATACTCGGTGAATGGGATTTTTGCGAATTTACGTTTAATGTCGGCGAGGGTGTTTTAATACCGCGCCCCGAAACCGAAATGCTTGTCGAAAACGCGGATTTGTTTCTGAAAAACCGTGAAAATGCGGTCGTGTATGACCTTTGCTCCGGGAGCGGCTGTATAGGTATCACCGTGAAAAATCGAAATCCCTCCTTAGATGTTTACCTTATGGAAAAATATCCGGCGGCACTGTCATATCTCCGCAAAAATGCGAGGCTTTACAATTTCCCGAACGAAAATATAATCGAGTGCGATGTGCTTTCGGGCTGTCCCGATTTGCCGAAGGCGGACCTTATAATATCAAATCCGCCGTATATAAAATCGGAGGAACTTCCCTCTTTGCAAAGGGAAGTCGGATTTGAGCCGAAAACGGCTCTCGACGGCGGCAAAGACGGGCTTATGTTTTACAGAGCCATATGTGATAGATGGCTGCCGTGCTGCAAAAAAGGCGGGGAAATACTTTTGGAATGCGGTGACTCGCAGGGCGAGGATATCAGAACTATTTTTGACGGTAAGGCTTCATCGTCGGAAATTATGTACGATTTTAATCATATTGACAGGGTAGTTAAAATAATTGTATAATTACATTTCTGCAAAAAGGAGAAAAGCAAATGCTCTTTAGTATCCTCAGAGGCGGTTATACGCCCATAGAAATATTGGTAAGTGTTTTTGCGCTTGCTTTTGTAATCTTCTGCACCATGCCCGTGCATGAATATGCCCATGCGCTCGTTGCGTCAAAGCTCGGCGACAATACGCCGCGTCTGTCGGGCAGACTCACCTTGAATCCTATGGCGCATATCGACTGGATAGGCGCGCTTATGATAATACTTGTCGGTTTCGGCTATGCAAAGCCCGTTCCGATAAATCCGAGAAACTTTAAAAATCCCAAAAAGGGAATGGCACTTACAGCCGTTGCAGGCCCTATCGCAAATATTTTAATGGCCATGGTGTTTTTGCTTTTTGAAAATATCTTTTCTCTCTTCAGCCCCTATGTTATAGTGAAGGCATTTATTCTGTTCTTCCGATTTGCCGCCACTATAAACGTAGGCCTGGCTGTGTTTAACCTTATACCGATACCGCCGCTTGACGGCTCAAGAATATTACAGCTGCTTATCCCCGATAAGTATTATTATAAATTTATGCGTTACGAGAGATATATAATCATAGTCGTATTTGTGCTTATCTTTTTAGGCGTGCTTGATAAGCCGCTGGCATTTCTCGAAAACGCATTGTATTACGGACTCGATTACGTAATAGGATTTCCGTTCAGAGCATTATCAAAATAAAGGACGTAAAAATGGACCAAATATCATATAAGCTCGACGTGTTCGAGGGGCCTATGGACCTGCTTTTGAGCCTTATCGCCAAACACAAACTTAATATATATGATATTCCGATAGTGGAGCTTGTTGACCAATATCTCGATTATGTCCGCCGTATGCAGGATGAAGATATGTATGTGGCAAGCGAATTCCTTGAGATGGCGGCAAGGCTCGTCTATTTAAAGACGGTGTCTCTCTTGCCGGTTCACGAGGAGGCGGACGAGCTGAAAAGGGAGCTTACCGGTGAGCTTATCGAGTACCGAGACTGCAAGCTCATGGCTGAAAAGCTATCTCAGCGTACAGACGGCTTTGACCATTTTGTGCGAGAGCCGATGAAGATAGAAACCGACCCCACATATACAAGAGTACACGACGGAGCAGAGCTTTTAAGAGCATATCTTGCCGCCGCAGGCAGAAAGCTTCGCAATCTGCCGCCGCCTATTGAGGCATTTCGCGAAATAGTGGCAAAAAAAATAGTGTCGGTCGGTTCGAAAATTCGTTCTATATATAAAAAATTCGCAAGCGTCGGCAGTAAACGCAAATTTACCGACCTTTTTTCGGACGCACAGTCGCGTTCGGATATGGTAGCCACATTTCTTGCCGTACTTGAGCTTGCCAAGGATAAAAAAGTTATGGTCAGCGGCGACGGAGGCGATACGAGCATAGAACTTTTGTCGGCTGATTTCGGAGATACCGTTTCTGAGGAGTGGGAATAAAAAATGCCTGTAAACGCAAAAAATCTTACATCTGCCGCCGAGGCGGTTCTGTTTTCAGTGGGTGAACCTCTTGAAATAGGTAAGCTTGCCGAGGTGCTCTCAGTCGATGAGGAGACCTGCCGCAGGACGCTTCTTAATTTGTCTGCGTCTCTCGACGAACGCTCAAGCGGTATATGCCTTTTAAGACTCGGAGACAAGTATCAGCTGTCGTCGCGAACCGAGTATGCCGACCTTATACGTTCTGTGCTTGAGGTCAAAAAGAACGCACCGCTTTCAAACGCTGCGTTTGAGGTTCTTGCTGTTATAGCGTACAATCAGCCTGTTACCAAGGCTTTTGTGGAGCAGGTGAGGGGCGTTGATTGTTCCGGTGTCATATCAACACTCTGCCAAAAGAGACTTGTTGAGGAAAAAGGCAGACTTGAGCTTCCCGGCAGACCGCTTGTATACGGAACGACTCCGGAATTCTTACGCTGCTTCGGTGTGGAATCTCTCGATGAATTGCCGGAACTCCCCAAAAATGAGCCTCTCGCAGAAGAAAATCACGAAGAAAGCAAAAAAGTTGACAATTCCGACATAAATTCTCTTGAATAATGTTGCGTTTTTTTATATAATCTATTACATAGTCTCGCAAAATGTGCGGGATAGGAGTAAATTGTGAAGCGAAGGAGGTGCCCGTAGGTTGACAGCGCTGTACATAATACTCGGTATAATCGCATTTATTTGTCTTGTACTTTTAGTAAAAGTCAGGATTGATGCGGAATATATCGACGGCTTTAAGCTCAGCGTAAGCTGGCTGTTTTTGCATTTCAGCATTTACCCGAAAACCCAAAAAGAAAAGAAACCTCCTAAGCCCAAAAAGGAAAAACCCAAAAAAGAAAAGCAGGAAGAGCCCGCAGAGGAAAAACCCAAAAAGCCCAATATCTTTAAAACCTTCTATGAAAACCAGGGTATGGACGGCGTAATAAAGCTTGTCAAGGATTCGGCAGACGCCGTCGGGCTTATGATGCGCAGCGTCAAAAAGCACTTTATAATTGAGGAGCTGTACCTTTGGATAGTTGTTTCAAGTAACAGCGACGCCGCTCAAACCGCTCTTCAGTACGGTGAGATATGTGAGGATGTTTTCCCGGCTCTCGGATTTATCTGTTCTAACTTGAAAGTGAAAAAGTATGATGCGAGCATTGAACCCGATTTCATAGGCACATTCTCAAGCGCACAATTTAAAACGGCATTTTCATTACGTCCGTTTTTCCTTGTCGGCGCAGGCATAAGGCTTGTGTTCAGACTTTTATTTAAGGTCGTACTCAAATTACTGCGGCAAAAGCCCAAAAAGGCAGTTGTCACAGAGGGAGATAATAAAACAGAAACTCAAAATATACAAGGTGGTGCTTCTAAATGAAAGAACAATCAGCAGCAGGAATTCTCGAAACAACAATCGAAAAGGTAAAAAATCTCGTCAACGTAAGCACAATAATCGGTGAGCCGATGAATATTGACGGCGGCATTACAATAATTCCGGTGTCTAAGGTGACTTACGGCTTTGCTTCGGGCGGTTCCGATTTCCCCTCCAAGACAAATAAAGAGATTTTCGGCGGCGGCGGCGGAGCCGGCGTTACCATAACTCCCGTTGCTTTCCTCGTTATTTCCGACGGAGAGGTTACAATTAAGCATATCACTGCATTTGACAATGCTGCCGAAAGAGTTGTTAACCTTGTTCCCGAAATGTTCGATAAGGTTACTTCTGTTGTTAATAAGGCAAAGAAGGAAAAGGAAAAAGCAGCTTCTAATGATGCCGCGGAGTATGTTTCCGCAGTTCCCGCAGAGGATGTTCCTTCCGAGAACAAATAAGCGTTTCTCGAATTTCATAATAATAAATCTACCGCCTGCATATTTTAAAAATATGGCAGGTGGTTGATTTGTATAAAAGACTTTTTTGCGTTTTTTTATCTGTGACCTTTACGGTACTGTGCGCATTTCCGGCTTATGCCGAAAACGACGAGCTTGCTTTAAGCGCACGAGCGGCGATTTTAATGACAAGCGACACCCTTGAGGTCGTGTATGCAAAAAACGAGCACGAAAGATTGCCCATGGCGAGCACAACAAAAATTATGTCGGCGCTTTTGGCTCTCGAATACAAAAGCCCTGACGAGGCAGTAACGGTAACAAAAGAGGCTGTGTCTGTCGAGGGAACGTCTATGGGACTTCTTCCGGGAGACTGCGTTTCGGTAAAGACTCTTGCGTGCGGTATGCTGCTCTCTTCCGGCAATGATGCTGCGAATGTCGCGGCATACGCCGTATCAGGCGGATTGGACGAATTTACGGCTCTTATGAACCAAAGGGCTAAAGAGCTTAATATGAACGATACTTCGTTTGAAACACCTTCGGGGCTTGACAGCGAAAATCATTATTCCACAGCATACGATATGGCTCTTCTCGGAGCGGAGGCGATTAAAAATCCGGAGTTTTTAAGCATTTGCTCCAAAAAAAGCATGAGCGTCAGTTACGGCAATCCGCCGTATCGCAGAACCGTTACAAACCACAACAGGCTTCTTACCATAGATGAAGACTGCATAGGAATTAAGACGGGCTTCACAAAAAAGAGCGGCAGATGTCTCGTCTCGGCGGTGAGACGCGGCGGCGTAACGCTTATAGCAGTTACGCTAAATGCGCCGGACGATTGGAATGATCACGAAAAAATGTATAATTACGGCTTTTCCGTCGTAAAAAATCGTTCTCTTTTCTGTGATCTTTCGGGCGTCAGGCTGTGTGTTGTCGGCTCCGATAAATCCTCTGTCGGTGTAAAGCCTTTATACACGCCGTACCTTGCCTCGCTCAAAAATATTGAGCCTGAAATCAAAATTTGCATTAAAAATTTTGAATATGCACCGGTTGAGAGCGGCAAAAATGTAGGTACCGTATATTATCTGTATGACGGAAGAGTATTATCCGAGGTGCCGATAGTGACTTCGGAAGGTGCCGAATGTATATCCGACTCCGATAAGATGCAAAAAAAGTCGTTACCGCAAAAGATTAAAAAATTTTTTAGGAAAGTGCTTTGGTGAAAAATATGACTGATGTGAAGATCAGACTGCAAAAATTTATGGCTGAGAGCGGCGTTGCTTCAAGGAGAAAATCCGAGGAGCTGATAGCGGCAGGTAAAGTCAAGGTAAACGGCAAGACAGCCTGCGTGGGAGATAAGGTAAATCCCAAAACCGACAAGGTTGTGGTTGCGGGCAAAAAGCTCAGCGCGCCGAAAGAAAACGTCTATATTATGCTTAATAAACCGAGAGGATTTATCACAACAATGAGCGACGAGATGGACAGAAAATGTGTTGCGGAGCTTGTAAGCGATATAGACGCGAGAATATATCCCGTCGGCAGGCTTGACCGTGAAAGCGAGGGCCTTTTGCTTATGACAAACGACGGCGAATTTGCCAACGCTTTAACTCACCCGTCAATGCACGTGCCGAAGACCTATCGCGTTACAATACATCCGTCTCTTTCAAAAGAGCAAAGAGCGGCTCTTGAAAACGGTGTGGAAATTGACGGCAAAATGACGCTGCCGTCCGAAGTCCGCGTTGTCTCACGCGAAGAGGGTCGTGTGGTTATCGAGCTCACGATTTTCGAGGGCAGAAACCGTCAGATAAGAAAAATGTGCGAAAGCCTCGGGCTTGAGGTCGCAAGGCTCAAGCGCATTAAGATAGGCTCCGTAAAGCTCGGAATGTTAAAAACGGGCGATTACCGCCACCTTACGCCCGACGAAGTGCACGCGCTTATGACATCGGCGGAGCAAAGCGGTAATTTGAGGCGCGGTTTAAATGATAAAATTTGAGTGTATTACGGAATTATCCGAATTGCAATGTCTCTTTCCCGGAGAACCGTTTTGTGATAACGTGCGTTACGCCGCGTATAAAACAGAATACGGCGGTAATGATTTTTCTCTGCTGTTTTCTTTAAACGGAAATATCTGTATTTTAGAGCGTATAAAATCTGATAAGAACAAGCCGTCCGTTACCGACGGACTGCTTCGTTCGGCGCTCGATTTTGCTTTTCGCCGCGGTGTTGATACGGCGGTTTGCAGCCTTTTTGAGTTTTCGGATGAGCTTATTTCTCTCGGTTTTACGCAAAAAGACGGAATCTTTTCGGGAAATACGGCCGAACTTTTGCAGGGAAGCTGCTGTAAACATTGACAACGTCGGTTTAAAATAGTAAAATATTATAACTAAAAGCGAGGGTAACCCCGTCTTATTAAATTCGGGGTTTCGCTTTATTTTTTATGCGGCGTATTTTGTCCGCAATTTAAACATAGGGGCAACCGATATGATTAAAAGTATGACAGGTTACGGCAAGAGCGAGCAGACAATCGATTCGCTCAATGTGACCGTTGAAATAAAAAGTGTAAATCACCGTTATTTTGAATTTTCGGCAAGAGTGCCGAGAGAGTACGGTTTTCTTGAGGAAAAGCTCAAAAAATACTGTAATTCGCTTATAACCCGCGGAAAAGTCGAGTGCTATGTCTCGGTTGAGGACCTTGAAGAGCGCGAGATGGAGGTTAATGTCAATGAAACTCTCGCCGCCGGCTATGTCAAAGCGTTAAAAGAGCTTTCCGAAAGATTCGGCCTCAAAGACGATATATCGGCTGTAACGCTTTCACGCTACCCCGACGTTATAACGCTTCATAAAGCGTCCGAGGACGAGGAGCGAATTTGGAATGCGGTAAAGACAGTTGCCGAAACCGCCGTTTCAAAGTTTATCGAAATGCGCGAGACGGAGGGCAGCAAGCTCAGAGGGGATATACTTTCAAGAGCTGATTATATTATCGAGTGCGTCGAGTTCATTGAAGGCCGTTCTCCCGAAACCGTAAGAGAATACAACGAAAAATTGAAGCAGCGTATGAAAGAGCTTCTCGGCGACGCCGCGGTAGACGAGCAAAGGCTTTTAAATGAAGCCGCAATTTATGCCGACAAAATAGCCGTCGATGAAGAAACCGTAAGACTTCGCAGTCATATTTCTCAGCTTCGTGAATTTATGAATTCAAGCGAGGCAATAGGCAGAAAGCTTGATTTTCTTGTTCAGGAAATAAACCGTGAGGCAAATACAATAGGCTCTAAGGCGCAGGACGTCGATATAGCCAAAAAGGTCATCGCCATAAAGGCGGAGGTCGAAAAGATTCGCGAGCAGGTTCAAAATATTGAGTGAGGAAGTCAGCAATGAAGCTAATCAACATAGGCTTCGGAAATGCGGTAAACGCAGACCGAATTTTAGCGGTGGCAGGCCCTGAGTCGGCGCCGATAAAACGAATAGTGCAAGAGGCAAAAGAGCAGAAAATGCTCATTGACGCAACACAGGGGCGAAAGACCCGAGCCGTCATAATTACCGACAGCAACCATGTTATATTAACCTATTTGCAGGCGGAGACCATTATGGCTCGCTTTAATGACGACAGCGATAAGGAGCAGGCATAATGGAACAAAAAAAGGGGAAGCTTATATTATTTTCCGGCCCGTCGGGTGTCGGCAAGGACACGCTCCTTGACATTCTTTTGAGAAAGGACCCGACGCTCCAAAAATCAATTTCGATAACAACGCGTTTAAGACGCGAAAACGAGCATGACGGGGTTGATTATTACTTTATAACTCCCGACGATTTCGAGGCAATGCTCGACAGCGGCGACGTGCTTGAATTTGCAAAATACGGCAAAAACCTTTACGGCACGCCAAAAAAACCGGTTGACAAATGGCTGTCCGAGGGTAAAACGGTTATTTTGAAAATCGAAGTTCAGGGTGCAGCCAAAATCAAAAAAATGTATCCTCTGTCAACAGCGATTTTTATAATGCCGCCGTCGCTTGAAATACTTGAGCACAGGCTTCGCTGCCGCGGTACGGAGGACGAGGACGACCTTGTAAGACGCCTTGAAATTGCGCGCGGCGAAATTGAAAAGAGCCGCGGGTACGATTACATTGTTATAAACGACGACCTTGAAAGCGCCGCCGATGAAGTTTTGGATATTATAGAAAAAATAGATAAGTGAGGTTTTATTTTATGTTCAATCCGGATTTAAAAAACATTTTAAAAGACCATCTCAGCCGTTATTCTCTTGTTACAGCCACGGCAAAAAGAGCAAGAGAAATTTCTGAAAAGGCCGAGGAAGACGGCGAAATAATGATTGAAAAGCCCGTCAGCATAGCTCTTGACGAGATACTCTCCGGCAAATATAAAATAATCGAGCCGGAAGAGATAAGATATATATAAGTTTATTTTAAGGGGTGCAGCATATGATAGCAAAGGTAGCGGTTGAAAATACCGCTTTCAGCTTTGATGACGCTTTTGACTATGCTATACCCGAAAAACTCTCAAAAGACGTGCGTCCCGGTGTTCGTGTACTCGTCCCCTTCGGCAGGGGCAGTAAGAAACGCCAGGGCGTCGTATTTGCTTTAAGAGAAAAATCAAAAGATGCTGTGAAGCTCAAAAATATTGCGGCGGTGCTCGACCCATCGCCGCTTTTAAATAATGAGATGCTGCGACTTGCCGTATTTATGAAGGACGAGTATTTCTGCACGCTGTATGAGGCGGTAAAGGCTATGCTGCCTACCGGCCTCGGGCTTAATCTCGTAACATCATATATAGTAAATCCCGATGTTACCGACGATATGCTGACTTCTCTGTCTCCGGACGAAAAAAGCGTGTTTTCGTTTCTTTCGGACAAGAGCGTATATGTCCGCGGCGACAGACTTCTCAAAGAGCTCGGATTTAAACAGGATTTTCCAATTGCCGAAAAGATGGCAGATAAAGGGTTCCTTATCAGAAATATCGACTCCGTGCGGCGTATAGGCGACGCCACCGTGAAAATGGTAAAGCTCTCGGAGTTTTATTACGCCCTCAGAGAACCGCCTAAATTTACCGCTAAGCAAAAGCAGGTTGTAAAGTTCCTCACGGATACGGGTTCTGCTTCGGTAAAGGAGGTTTGCTATTTCACCGGTGTTACAACAGCCGTTGTGACAACGCTTGAGCGCAAAGGCATATTGGAATTTTTTGATAACGAGGTTTTCCGCCGCCCAAAATTTTTGCACGGGGCAAATAAAGAGAATATAGTGCTGACAAGTGAGCAATCGGCAGCATTCAAAGACCTCTGCGGTAGATTTCAAAGCGACAAGGCCGAAACCTCGCTGCTTTTCGGAGTTACGGGCTCCGGGAAGACAAAAGTGTATATGCGCCTTATTGACGAGGTGCTGAAAACGGGTAAGGGCTGTATAGTTATGGTCCCCGAAATCTCTCTCACTCCGCAGCTTCTGTCTCTTTTTTACAACCGTTACGGCGAAAAAGTGGCGGTTTTTCATAGTGCCCTTTCAATGGGTGAGAGACTTGACGAGTGGAAACGCGTAAAAAACGGCGAAGCCAAAATAGCGCTCGGTACGCGCTCGGCGGTTTTTGCCCCGTTTGACAATCTCGGATTGGTTATTATGGACGAAGAGCAGGAGGGCACATATAAATCGGAGATGTCTCCGCGCTATCATGCCAAGGATGTGGCTGCATTTCGCGTAGGATGCCATAACGGACTTTTGCTTCTTGCCTCGGCAACCCCCTCGCTTACGACATATGCGGCGGCAAAGAGCGGTATTTATTCTTTGAATGTACTTAAAAACCGGTACGGTAACGCAGTTTTGCCAGAAGTTATAACAACCGAGATGAAATACGGAGCCGACCCGACAAAAACCAAAAATTTAAGCGACGAATTGACTCTTTCTCTCAAAGAAACTCTCGAAAATAAAAAACAGGCAATATTACTGCTTAACCGCCGCGGCTACAATACATTTGCCGCGTGTGAAAGCTGTGGAAAGGTGATGACCTGTCCGAATTGCAGTATCTCACTTACATATCACAGCAAAAACGGCAGGCTTATGTGCCATTATTGCGGGTATTCAGAGCCTTTTACAAATGTTTGTCGCGAATGCGGCGAAAAAAGCGTGGTATTTTCCGGAACGGGAACGCAAAGACTTGAAGAGGAACTTCACGACAGCTTTCCCGAGGCGCGTGTGCTTCGTCTTGACGCGGACACAACAACTTCGCGATATTCTTTTGAAAATTCACTAAAAAAGTTCACAAACGGCGAGTATGATATAATGTTAGGAACACAAATGGTCGCAAAAGGACTTGACTTCCCCAATGTTACGCTTGTCGGTATAATATCTATAGATCAGCAGCTTTACAATGATGATTATAAAAGTGCCGAGCGCACCTTTGACCTTTTAACGCAGGTCATAGGCAGAGCAGGGCGAGGCGATAGTAAGGGCAGAGCTGTTATCCAAACCTCTTTCCCCGAAAATGAGATAATACGGCTTGCCGAAAAGCAGGATTTTGAAGCGTTCTACAATTTGGAAATATCAATGCGTAAGGCCATGATTTATCCTCCGTATTGTAACTTGTGCGTGGTGTCGTTTACCGGAAGCGATGAGATGCTCACAAAATCGGCGTCAAAGGTATTTTTGAATATGCTCAAGGAGCGGCAAAAGAATGATTTCGCAGATTTAAGCATTATCGTTTTGGGACCTATCGCTCCGCGTATTTCAAAAATATCCGGCAAATACCGATTCCGTATAATAATAAAATGCAAAAACACAAAAAAATTCAGATTTTTCCTGTCGGGACTTTTAAAGGATTACGCAAAGGACGGACGTTTTTCGGCGGTTACGGCATTTGCGGACATAGATCCCGAGAGTATATTATGAGGTGAAAAAGATGGGAATCAGACAAATTAGGGTAAACGATGACCCGATACTTCGAAAGGTCAGCCGACCCGTTGAAAGCTTTGACGCAAAGCTCTTTAAATTACTTGACGATATGAGAGATACCCTTTACGATGCCGACGGCTGCGGACTTGCCGCCGTTCAGGTGGGAATGCTCAAAAGAGTGGTAGTTATAGATGTCGGCGACGGTCTTATAGAGCTTATAAATCCGGAAATAGTCGAGAGCGACGGAGTTCAGTACGAAATAGAGGGTTGCCTTTCGCTTCCGGGAAAAAGCGGCGTTACGGTTCGGCCGAAAACCGTAAAGGTAAGAGCGCAAAACAGAGAGGGAAAATGGTGCCTTTATAAGGGCGAGGACCTTAAAGCGCGCGCATTTTGCCATGAGATAGACCATCTTGACGGTCATTTGTATATTGAACGTCTTGCACCCGAGGAAGTAGTTGAGCGTATACGCCGCGAAAGCGGACGAATTGATTGACGAGGTAACTTATGAGAATAGTTTTTATGGGGACTCCCGACTTCGCCGTGCCGTGTCTTAAAAGACTTGTAGATGACGGAAACGAGGTTGTCGGCGTATTTACACAGCCAGATAAGCCGAAGGGCAGGGGATATACGCTTACTCCGCCGCCCGTTAAGGTTTTTGCCGAGGAAAACGGTATACCTGTTTTTCAGCCGAAAAGCATGCGTGACGGAGAAGCTCTCGAAATTCTTAAAAGACTTAACCCCGAGCTTAATGTGGTTACGGCTTACGGCAAAATTTTACCTCCCGAAATACTGTATCTTCCGAAGTTTTGCTCAATAAACATACACGCGTCTCTTCTGCCGAAATATCGCGGAGCGGCCCCGATACAATGGTGCATATTAAACGGCGAAAAAGAGACCGGAGTTACATCTATGCTTATGAACGAGGGGCTTGACACCGGAGATATACTCATTTCCGAAAAGCTCCCGATTGATGAAAATATGACTGCGGGCGAGCTTCACGATAAGCTGTCGCTGCTCGGCGCGGACGTCCTTTCAAAAACAATCAGAGCTTTGCTTGACGACAGCCTTAAACCCATAAAGCAAAACGATGATGAGAGCTGTTATTCGCCTATGCTTACAAAGGCACTTTGCCCGATTGATTTTACTAAAACGATTGATGAAGTGCATAATAAGATAAGAGGTCTCTCGCCGTGGCCCACCGCAACCGCCGTTTTGGGCGGCAAGAAGGTCAAGCTTCATTCTTCCGAAAAAACTGAGCTTAAAGGCGGCGCACCGGGAGAAATTACCGTATCTCACGGCGAAATGCTTGTCGCCTGCAATGACGGTAAACTGCTTAAAATTCTTGAGCTCCAGCCGGAGGGTAAAAAGAGGATGAGCGCAGAAGCTTTTCTTTTGGGGCATAAAATACAAAGCGGCGATTCTTTTAAATAAGGGTGAAAAGAAATGCCATATTATATTGATTATTATTATTTTATTCTGATAGTCCCCGTGCTGTTTATTTCGCTGATATGCCAGGCGAGAGTAAATTCCGCATATTCGAAATTTTCCCGCCTTAATAATATGAACGGCCTGACGGGTGCCGATGCGGCAAGACGTGTGCTTGATTTTTACGGAATACAAAATGTCCGTATAGAGCATATCAGAGGAAAATTAAACGACCATTATGACCCGCGTGATAACGTGATAAGACTTTCCGACGGCGTTTACGGAAGCTGTTCGGTAGCGGCAATCGGCATAGCCTGCCACGAAGCCGGTCATGCGGCGCAGCACGCAGAAAATTATACTCCGATAAAGGTTCGCAATGCGCTTCTTATGCCGTGCCAAATAGGCTCGCGTGCCGCAATTCCGCTCGCTGTAATCGGCATATTTTTAGGCTCGCAGCTGCTTGTGAATATCGGGATTTTCTTCTATGTCTTTGTAATGCTGTTCCAGCTTGTAACGCTTCCCGTTGAATTTAACGCAAGCCGCCGAGCTGTTGATGTTATCGAAAATACCGGAATGCTGTCGAATGATGAACTCCCCGGTGCAAAGCGCGTACTCAAGGCGGCGGCTATGACGTATGTTGCGTCCTTTGCGGTTTCGGCTGCAAACCTTTTAAGATTGCTGTTGCTCACAAATAATAAGAGAAGGTAATTTATGAACGAAAGACAGTTAGCTTTCAAAATTCTCAACAAAATAGAACGCGACAATGCGTACTCAAATTTGACGCTGGATGCGGCTCTGCGTGAAAATGCGGCCGCTTCGGCGTCTTCTGCGTTTGTCACGGCACTTGTTTACGGTGTCACCGAGCGTAAAATAACGCTTGATTTCATATTGTCGCGCTATCTTACAAAGCCTCTCAAAAAACTCAGACCCGAGGTGCTGACGGTTCTTCGGCTCGGTGCGTTTCAACTCTGCTTTATGGATAAAGTGCCTGCTTCTGCGGCGGTAAACGAGAGTGTAAAGCTTGTGAAGGGCTGCGGCTGCGCTTATGCCTCGGGGCTTGTTAATTCGGTACTGCGTAAGGTGGCTAAAGATGGATTTACATATGAAAAAACCGGAGATACGACAAGGGATTTCAGTATAATGTATTCTTGTCCCGAAGCTCTTATCAATAAATTTATTGATGATTACGGCAAAGAAGTGACGGAAAAAATCTTGTCCTCCTCCTTAGGCGCACGCCCCATAACTGCGAGAGTGAATACTCTTAAAGCTTCACCGGATGAGCTTATAACCTTGCTTTCCGGCGAAAATGCGGTTGCCGAAAAGTGCCCCGAGGACGAAAATTACATAATACTTAAAAATACCGGTGCGGTAGAAGAGCTTAAAGCGTATAAAGCGGGATTTTTCCATGTTCAGGACATCTCCTGCGGCAAGGCGGTAAAAGCGCTGTCGCCGAAAGCCGGCGATACTGTTTTTGATATGTGCTCTTCACCCGGCGGAAAGGCGTTTACGGCGGCGCAGCTTATGAAAAACAAGGGCAAAATACTCGCTTTTGACCTTTACCCTCAGCGCGTAAAGCTCTGTGAAGAGGGAGCTTTAAGGCTCGGTATAGATATAATCGAGGCTAAGGTGGGCGACGCCTGTGTATTTTTGCCAGAGTATGAAAAAGCGGCGGACAAGGTGCTCTGTGACGTGCCCTGCTCAGGCTTCGGAATAATCGGCAGGAAGCCCGAAATACGCTACAAGGATATTGCGATTATTGACAATTTACTGCCTGTGCAGTATAATATTTTGGCAAATGCAGCAAAATATGTAAAGAGCGGCGGCACGCTTGTTTATTCGACGTGTACGCTGAGCAGAGCCGAAAATGAAGGCGTTTGCGAGAAGTTCCTCGGTAATAACGCGGAGTTCCGCAAAATATCTTTTAATACGATTATTCCGACCGAAAACGGCGGTGACGGCTTCTTCTTTGCAGTATTCGGGAGAATTTGATTTTGAGTAAAACTGATATACGTTCCCTGTCTTTGTCGGAGCTTACGGAAAAGACAGTTTCAATGGGGCTTCCGAAATACCGTGCAGGGCAGATTTATTCCTGGCTCAACGAAAAAGGCGCGGTATCTTTTGACGATATGACAAATATCGGCAAGCAGCTCCGAAAAACACTTGATGACGAGTTTTATATCTGTAACTGTAAAATAGATACTAAGCTTGTCTCGCAAAAAGACGATACGGTAAAATATCTTTTTGATTTATCCGACGGCGAATATGTTGAGAGCGTCGTTATGAAATACAAATACGGCTATACCATATGTATCTCAACTCAGCTCGGCTGTAAAATGGGCTGTTCGTTCTGTGCTTCCGCAATAGGCGGTTTTAAGCGTCATTTGCGTCCATCGGAAATGCTGTCGGAGGTAATAACGGCTCAGAACGACCTCGGCATACGCATTTCCCATATAGTGCTTATGGGTACCGGAGAGCCGCTTGACAATTACGATAACGTTATGAAGTTTTTGTCGCTTGTAACCGATGAAAACGGTCTTAATATAAGTATGCGCCACATATCGCTTTCCACTTGCGGTATAGTTCCGCGCATATATGATTTGGCTGAAAAAAGACTTGGGCTTACTCTGTCGGTTTCGCTTCACGCACCGAACGACAGTATCCGTTCGCGCTCTATGCCGGTAAACTTAAAGTGGAATATCGAGGAGCTTTTAAAGGCGTGCAGGTATTATACCGAAGTAACTTCTCGCAGAATATCATTTGAATATGCCATGATAAGCGGCCTTAACGATTCGGACGAATGTGCGAGGGAACTTTCCTCAAGACTTCGCGGAATGCTGTGCCACGTGAATTTAATTCCCGTTAACAACGTAAGGGAAAACAATTACGTAAGAAGCGATAGAGAAAGGCTCAGGAGCTTTTCCGAAATACTGCAAAAAAACGGTATAAACGTTACGGTTCGCCGAACGCTCGGAAGTGATATTGACGCTTCGTGCGGACAACTCAGAGCTAAAAAGATAACCGATAAAAATTGATTGTGAAAAAGAGGTGATCTGCTGTGAAAATAGTCGCAAAAACCGATGTGGGCATGGTTCGTGAGAGCAATCAGGATTCATACACCACCGGTGAGCTGCCGAACGGTGTCGCATGGGCCGTGGTCTGCGACGGTATGGGCGGTGCTGCCGGAGGAAACGTGGCGTCATCCACAGCGGTAAAAGTAATAGCCGAGCAGATTACATCTTCGTTCAGACCCGGTATGAGTGCAAAATCCATCAAAAATATGATGGTGTCTGCCATAAATGCCGCCAACATCAGCGTATATGACATAAGCTGTTCAAATTCGGAGCTTTACGGTATGGGTACTACCGTGGTGTGCGCCATTGTTATGGAGCATACCGCATATATAGCCCACGCCGGAGACAGCAGAGCGTACATTGTTTCGCACGGAGCTTTAACTCAGCTCACGCGCGACCATTCGGTTGTGCAGGAGCTCGTGGAACACGGCAAAATAACCGCTCTTGAGGCAAAAAGGCATCCGAATAAGAATATAATAACGCGCGCCGTCGGCGTGAGCCGCGAAATTCTTGTGGATTTTTGCGAGCAGGAAATGAAAGACGGCGATGTGCTTTTACTTTGCACGGACGGTCTTACAAATTTCGTCGAGTCCGATGAAATGTGCGATCTTACTAAAGACGATATGTTCTATGAGTTTGCCGAGCGACTGGTCGATAGGGCAAACAAAAACGGAGGCGGCGACAATGTCACTGTCGTAGCCGTTACCTATTAAAAGGAGTGATCATTTTTGGAAAATTACTGCGGTAAAAGACTTGACGGCAGATATGAAATCAGAGAAATCATAGGTGTGGGCGGTATGGCTGTTGTCTACAAGGCTTATGATGTGATCGATGACAGAATAGTTGCGATCAAAATTCTCAAAGAGGAATTTCTTGCAAATGATGAATTCCGCCGTCGCTTCAAAAACGAATCAAAAGCTATTGCCGTTTTGTCGCACCCGAATATAGTTAAGGTGTATGACGTGAGCTTCGGCGACAGACTTCAGTATATAGTTATGGAATATATTGAGGGTATAACTCTCAAAGAATATATAGAGCAGCAAAAGGTTATAAACTGGAAAGAGGCTGTTCACTTTGTAACGCAGATTTTAAAAGCGCTTCAGCACGCGCATGATAAGGGTATTGTACACAGAGACGTAAAGCCGCAAAATATTATGCTATTGCAGGACGGCACCATTAAAGTCACCGATTTCGGCATAGCGCGTTTCTGCCGCGGCGATACACGCACTATGACCGAAAATGCCATCGGTTCGGTTCACTATATCAGTCCCGAGCAGGCGAGAGGCGAAATAACAGACGACAAGGCCGATATTTATTCCGTAGGTGTGGTTATGTATGAAATGCTTACGGGTCAGCTTCCGTTCCAGTCGGACAGTGCTGTTTCCGTAGCGATAATGCAGCTTCAGCAGGAGGCTAAACGTCCGCGTGAGATAAATCCCGATATTCCTCTCGGCCTTGAGCAGATTACATTGCGCGCCATGCAGAAAAATCCCAAGGACCGTTACCATTCGGCAGCCGAAATGCTTGTTGACCTTGACGCATTCCGTCGCAATCCGTCAATAAAGTTCGATTATGATTACTTTGTCGATAACGAGCCTACAAAGTTTGTTGATTCAAAAGCGGTAAACGGCACAGCCGCAAGGCAGCCTGTTCCCGCAGAACGAAGACCGGCAGCTCCTGCCGTAAACGGTGATGATGATAAAAACGATGATGAAAAGCCGGCCAATAAGACCGTTCCTATACTTATCGGCATAATAGCAGGTCTTGTTGTTATTGCCGCAATAGTTACCGGCATACTTCTCGGCCGCAACGTCAAAAAGGTTGAGGTTCCGAATTTCGTAGGTAAAAATTATATCGACGATATAATGTCAAATGCCGAATACAACAGTAACTTCAAGTTTGAGACCGAGTCGGTATATAGCACCGATGCAGAGCCCGGCTCCGTAATAAAACAGACTCCGGATGCAGGAACAAAGCTTCGTAAGGGCAAAACCGTAAAGCTTCAAATAGCATATAACGACGACAGCGTTATGATAGAAGGCATTATAGGCCTTTCGTCTGATGATGCCGAGCAAAAGCTTAAAAAAGCCGGCTTCACCACCAAGATAATAACGAGTTATCAGAAAAATGTTACCCCGGGACTTGTGTTCGATTCATATCCCACGGAGGGCTCTTATGCCGAAAAAGGCTCACTTGTAACGCTCTATGTTTCAACCGATAAAAATTCAAATTCCGTAAAAGTCCCGTCTGTTGAGGGATACAGTGCAGACGTCGCAAAGCAACTCATTGAGGCGGCAGGTCTTAAAGCTAAAGTTACCGAAACCGACAGCGACAAGCCGAAGGGCACGGTAATAAATCAGAATCCGGTAGGAGATTCCGAGGCGGATTCCGGCTCTACCGTTGAAATAGTTATAAGCAGCGGCACTCCCGCGAGTACAACTGCCAGTGTAACCGTAAATCTTCCCAATCTCTCGGGCAGCAGCACGGGTACCGTTAAGATATATCTCAACAGTGACCTTTACGCTACCTATACCGATGTGCTTTTAAACGGCGGCACAAAGACATACGAGATTTCCGGTAAGGGCGCAAACAATAAATACACCATATTCATTAACGACCAAAACGTTCAGGAGGGCAAGATTGACTTTACCCAGACTCCGGCTAAGGTAAGCGATGTTAAAAACGGCTCTTATGACGATAAGGTTGCTCTTCCCAACGTAGTCGGCAAAGATGTTTCGGAGGCTAAAAAGACGCTCGAAACATCAGGATTTACAAACGTAAAGGTTGTCGATGAAAACGGAAATTCGGCTTCTTCAGGCAAGGTTGAGAGTATGACTCCGAGCGGCGGCGGAAAAGTATCTCCGTCTACGGAAATTAAACTGGTCGTTAAATCCGCAACGCCCGATAACGGATGAGTATGAGTAAAACATTAAACGGTAAAATTATAAAAGGTATTGGCGGCTTCTATTATGTTGAAGCCGCCAATCAAGTATATGAATGTAAGGCGCGCGGAGTTTTTCGCAAGGAAAAAACAACACCGCTTTGCGGAGATGTTGTCACCATATCCGTAAACGACGGAGCTGAAAACACAATAGACGAGATTCATCCGCGCAAAAATCAGCTTATGCGTCCTCCCGTTGCGAATATAGATAGCCTTATAATTGTGGCGTCAACCGTTAAGCCGCGCCCGTCAACTTTAGTTATTGACAAGCTGACGGCCGTTGCCGAGCATAAAAACATAGAGCCTGTAATAATCGTGACAAAGGATGATTTGGCACCTGCCGATGAGCTTGTGTCTATTTATAAGCATGCGGGCTTTGTCTCTGTTGCCGTTTCAAACGAAACAGGCGAGGGAGTCGGTGAAGTCAGAAAACTGCTTTGCGGAAAAACAAGCGCTTTTACAGGGAATTCAGGAGTTGGAAAAACTTCTCTTTTAAACAGGATTGCTCCTGAACTGAAGCTTGCCACTTCCGCGATAAGCGAGAAGCTCGGCAGAGGCCGACACACCACGCGTGAAGCGGAGCTTTTTTCGGCGGCAGGCGGATATATAGCGGATACACCTGGCTTTTCTTCGCTTGAGCTTGCAATGATAAGCTCAATAGACAAGCAGGAGCTTGCATATTGTTTTCGCGAATTCAGAAAATATCTCGGCTCGTGTAAATTTACCACCTGCAGTCATACGTGTGACAAGGGTTGCAAGATTGTGGAGGCTGTAGAAAACGGCGAAATCGAAAAAAGCCGCCATGAGAGCTACAAAGCTATATATAACGAGATTAAGGACATAAAGGAATGGCAGAAATGAGTAAAAAACGCTGTTTGATAGTTGCCGCCGGCAGTATTGACGACACTTCTGCGATAAAGGCATATGCCGATAGTGCCGATTTTGTTATCGCTGCCGATGCGGGATATGTTTATTGCCGCGATGCCGGTATTGAGCCGGATTTGTTTGTGGGCGATTATGACTCTTCAAAAAAACCGAAAACGCAAAATGAGCTTATTGCCCTGAACCCCATAAAGGATGCAACGGATACCGAAACCGCTCTTACGGAAGCCGAAAAAAGGGGATACAAGGAAATTACTCTTTTGGGTGCGCTCGGCGGCAGAGTTGACCATACCTTGGCTAACTTAGCCTTGGTTTCACAGGCTAAACAGCGAGGTACAAATTTAACAATAATAGATTCTCACCATAAGATATTTGCCGTCAAAAACGAGAGTGTAAGAATTGAGCGTAAAACCGCAAAGTACTATCTCTCCGTGTTTTCCGTCGGCGGGGACAGCGTTATTTCGGAGGAGGGCGTGTACTATCCGCTCTCCGATTATACACTTTCGCCGTTTTCCGCGCTCGGAGTCAGTAACGAGATAACCTCCGATGAAGCCGTGATAACGGTAAAAAAAGGAACGGTTATAATAGTTGAAGCGGACAGACTTTAATTTTTCGTTTCTTATTTATTGAAAAATTCATATTTGTATGTTAACATAATGTAGCGTTGGGTAGTACGGCTTGTGTATTATCCGAATGTTTGCAAATTTGTTAATATGATTCTTTCGGAGGACCCTATGAGAGGCACTAAAAAATTTATCGGTATTATAATTTCGCTTTCGATACTTTTTTTGTGCTTTTTTTCTTTCGGCGCCGATGCGGCGGACGGGTTCTCCGTTTTTTCAACCGGAGCAACGGCGCATACAGGCGAGACAGTCACAATAAGCATTAAAAATACCGAAGCCTCCCTCGGCTCGTATTCCGTATATGTAAATTATGATAAAACCAAGCTGCAATATAAGTCAAGCTCACTCGGTGATGCCGGCAGTGCGTTGCCGCAGGCCTCATGCACACATATCGAAAGTGATTCTCAGGTGCGATATGCCGGTGCAACCTCCTCACAGAACAATGTGCAGGTAAAGGCAGGCACCGTTATGACGATAACTTTCCTTGTTATCGGAAATGCGTCGGGCTCCACCCCCGTAGGTACACCTATTTCAGTGTACGCGGCAGCCTATGATTCAAGTGCTAAAAGCATAAGTGTTACGTCTCAAGGCAATTCCGTGCTCATAATGCCATCATCCGGTAATAATTCCGGTCAGCAGGTGCAGAACAACGTAACGGAAGCTCCCGCACAGCAAAATAACAGCGGTGATAACTCCGTAAGTTCAAGTGATGCGACACTTAAATCAATGCGTGTTTACGGTATAACGGATGCAGGCGAAACCACGGTGGATCTTACGCTTTCTCCGGAGTTTTCGTCGGATACGCTTTTTTATAATGCGAGCGTAATGAGCGACGTAGCGAGAATTCAGGTAGACGCCGTGCCGAATAATGAAAAGGCACAGGTAAGTATACCTATGGGCTATCTTAAAATGGATATAGGAAGCAACACCACAAAGATTACCGTTACCGCAGAGGACGGCGTTACAACTATGACGTATGTTTTGACTACGGTTAAATCCGAGTCTGGTACGTCGATAATAGCACCTGTTGAGACAGAGCCTTATACCGAGGGGCTTTCCGATGAGCCGATGACGGAAGTAACCGCCGCAGAGCCGGAAACACAAAATAACGCGATAGCTTCTTCTGCTGATAATATCAAAAATGCCGTTAAAAACCATATCAAAAACGAGACATTTGTTATTATCGGTGTTACGTCGGGAATTGTAGCAGTCATTCTTGCGGTTACGGCTGCCGCGCTGTTTAATAAGACTCGCAAAAAAGAAAAACCGTCAAACGACAAAAACGAAAGCTGATAAAAGATAATCGGATAAATTATCAAACAAATCACAATTTTATTTTAAACAAAAAGAACGAACCGCCTAAAGGTGGTTCGTTCTTTTTTATATCGGTCAAATTACGGCCAAATGCCTCTGAGCTTAGTGGTGTCAACGACGCTCTTAAGAGCTATGAGATAAGCTCCGGTTCTGAGCGAAACATTTTTTTCTTTGGCAATGCCGTATACGTTTTCAAATGCTTTGCTCATTTTTCTTGCAAGCTTAGAGTTTACCTCTTCTTCGGTCCATTCAAACGACTGAAGATTTTGCACCCACTCAAAATACGAAACTATAACTCCGCCTGAGTTTGCAAGAATATCGGGGACCAATACAACACCTTTTTTGTCGAGTATTTCGTCCGCGTCAATTGTTGTAGGGCCGTTGGCGCCCTCGACTATAACCTTAGCCTTGATTTTATCTGCATTATCTTTATTTATTTGGTTTTCAAGAGCTGCGGGAATGAGAATGGTCGTGTCAAGCGTTAAAAGCTCTTCGTTTGAAATTCTCTTCATACCGTCCTCATTGTAGCCCGAAAGAAGGTTGCCTTTGACGGAGAGGTATTCGAGAATTGCAGGTATATTAAGACCGTTTTCATTGTAGATACCGCCGGAAACATCGCTGACAGCTACTATTTTTGCTCCCTCTTTATTGAGGAGCTTTGCCGTTATGCTGCCGACGTTACCCATACCTTGAATTGTTACCGTGGCCGCTTTAATATCGATGCCGAGCTTTTGGCATATATAAAGAGTGTTAAGCATTATACCGCGGCCGGTGGCCTCGTTTCTTCCTTCGCTTCCGCCGAGAGCTATCGGCTTGCCCGTAACTACCGCCGGAGTGGAGTGACCGTTCAGCATACTGTATGTATCCATTATCCAGCCCATTACCTCGGCGTTTGTTCCGACGTCGGGAGCTGGTATATCCTTATCGGGTCCGATTATAGGGGATATCATAGAGGTGAAGCGCCTTGTGAGCCTTTGCTTTTCGCCGTCGGAAAGAGTTGACGGGTCAACAACAACGCCGCCCTTGCCTCCGCCGTAGGGAATATCGGCAACAGCGCATTTGAATGTCATCCATGCCGACAAAGCCTTAACTTCGTCAAGATTGACGTTTTGATGATAACGGATTCCGCCCTTTGCGGGGCCGCGTACCGTAGAATGCTGAACGCGATAACCTTTAAATACCTTAACGCTGCCGTCGTCCATTCTTACCGGAACAGAAACGGAGAGTTCTCTTTCGGGGTACTTCACAGCTTCGTATTCCGCCGGCTTGTAGCCGAGAATATGCGCTGCGTTTTCAACTGTTGCGAGCACGTTGTCATAAGGATTATAACTCATTACTTAACACTCCATTCATCTTTTGCTGGTGAATATAAATTCACTTTAATACTATATTACAGCTTTTTTACATTTTGTCAATAATATTTTTATATAAATTAAAATTATGTTTGATATGCACAAAACAGAAACTTTCGAATTGTTCATAACTTCTATATGTTGTTGCTTCGTGTTTGTTGTGTTTTTACGATTGAAGGAATATCAATATCTTAGGTTCACTCGTCAGGCGCATCGGAGACCGTTTTATATGGGTATGTGCCGATAGAGTAAATTTTGAATAATACGAAAAAATTTGCTTGCTTTTTTGAATAAAATCATATATAATATTCCTCGTCATTTGATCTATGGAGAGTTGTCCGAGCTGGTCGAAGGAGCACGATTGGAAATCGTGTAACCGCCTAAAACGGTTCGAGGGTTCGAATCCCTTGCTCTCCGCCATAAAAAACAGGGCATAGCAAAAGCTATGTCCTGTTTTTTGCTTGAAAGTAAAAAAGGGATTCGAACCCTTACAATCTTTTGCAAGACGAAGTCTTGTCAAAAGAAGTCTATAATAGGATAGTTTGCGGAGCAAACTCGAGGGCGAACGAAGTGAGCCGAGTCCCTTAGAGGCAAGACCTGTCCTTGTGCGCAACAAATTTGATATAAAATCACATTCTGCCAGCAGTTTTTACAGAGTTGTTTAATCATGATATTTTAATTCAAAACAAACCTCCGTTATATTCAGCTTGAATTTTGAATATGCGAATTGCACTGACTATTAACCCTATAAGCAATATTGTAGCACCTACAACCGATATAACCTTAACTTGATAAAATAGGCTTAAAAACGAGTGAATTATAATAGGAATGCTCATTTCTGCTAACGCCGTACCAATTGCTCCCGAATAGTTTTCAACATCTGTTACGTTTTTGTAGTGATATGAATGCAGCAGAGATAAATTTCCGCCTTTTATTATTAAGCCGACAATCAAAACTGCTACTGCAATCACAATCGAAATAACCGATGTTAAAATGTTTTCAACTTCAATTTCGGTTTTAAAGGCTTCAAAAAGGTTTTTTGCAAGAATAATTAAAACCGGCGATATAGCAATTATAAGTAACAGCGTATAAATCGCAACCTGCTTTTTCTGCTTTTCATTAGCCCGCTCATTTTTTCGGATAGCCTCAAGCACATTTTCATCTGCAGTTGTTGACAGTTTTTCAATATCTATTCTTTTTCCCGAAAGTAATTCGTTTACGCTAACCGAAAAGAACTCGCTTAAAGCCATTAGTGACGATACATCAGGATAGCCTTTTCCTGTTTCCCAACGAGAAATTGCTTTGTCAGAAACGTTCAATACCTCTGACAAATCTTTTTGTGTCATTTCTCTTTCGTTACGTAATTTTGCTATAAACGCGCCGCATTTTGTTGCATCCATAAAAACACCGCCTTTTATTTTACCTAAAGAATAGCATTAAAAGCCTAATAAGGCAACCTATGAATCGTAGAATGCGGAAAAACATTTGGCAACAGACAACCGTAAGGTCTATCTCTACAGTACAATATATTTTTCCGTTTGATAATTACAGTTAATATATTTGTAAATTCCCTCGGCAGGGACAAGCTCCTGCCATACACTGCGGGATATTATTAGCAATTTGTGCTGTATTTTTTTATTATACAACATTCCTCTTTTCACTTTTCGCTTTTCTCAGCCCGTAAGGGCTTGCTGCCGTCATACCGCGCAGGATGAAAACAGCAAATGCAAAAATGTATTTGAAAAAGTTAAATAATAAACCGAAACAGAGTGGTAGTGAACCAAAGCTGTTAACGGTAACCATTTATGTTTGCCTTTCGACGAGGGGGATTAACTTCAAGCAGTGATGGGGTTGACTGCTGGGCAAAAAATGAAGAAATGGTTGACTGGATTGCTATTCAATATCCTAAGATTAAAAAGGTATTTCAGCAGTTAGGTTGTGATGAATAATTATGAATAAGTTACTGATTGCAAAAATTTTCTCAACAAATAATTTTATCCGACAGCTTAAGCTGCACACTTTGTGTCATTCGATGACGTCTTGTCCGAATACCGTTTTTATGATAAAATATATATTATTAAAAATATGTTTGTAGGGCGATATAAGATAAAACCGCCTGCAAAAATACTGATTATAAGGAGAATTATATGGAGCTTATACGTTTGAGAGACAGCAGTGGAAAAATATTTGATACCGCAATGAGGCTCTATGAAAAAAGCTTCCCGAAATACGAGCAGAGGTCATATGACGCACAGCAGAGGGCCATGTATGATGAGCAGTTCCATTTTGACCTTATATATGATGATGGCGAATTTATAGGCGAAGTGCTTTATTGGGATACCGACAGCTTTATATATATTGAGCATTTTTGTATTTTATCCGAAAAGCGCAACCGCAAGTACGGAGAGCGCACACTCTCGATGCTGCAAGGCTGCAATAAAACCATTATTTTGGAAATCGACCCGCCGAAGGATGAAATATCCGTTCGCCGTCGCGGATTTTATGAGCGAAACGGATTTACATTAAACGACTTTGAGCATTTTGCACCGGCTTACACAAGGGGAGGCTCTGATTTTGAACTTAAAATTATGACGTATCCCGGTAAAATCTCAAAGGAGCTGTATGATGATTTTTATGAGTTCCTTTGTGCCAAGGTAAAAATGTACATTTGACGGCGGTGCTTTTAACGGTGTGAGCTGTAAAGGTTGAATTCCGCCGTGATACATATTGAGTTAAACGTCGCTGTTAAAAAATGCACGCGTTTCTTTGTGAAAATAAATATCTGTTTACAGAATATATTGATTTTTTTACTCTTTTGTTGACATTGTACATAAAAATGTTATAATAAAAGCACTATGATTTAAATGAGGTGGAACAATATGGGAGCTAAAAAAACCGTAATGCTGACCGGTGCCTCCGGTCATATGGGTTTCCACGGTTTTAAGGAACTTTACGCTAAGAAAGATAAGTTTAATCTTGTTCTTTTACTTCGCGGAAGTGAAAAAAACCGTGTTAAATTCAAGGATTTTGAAAATGATCCTTCAGTCAGAATAGTTTGGGGCGATCTTACAAACTATGAGGATGTTCTCAACGCAGTAACAGGTTCTGACTATATTCTTCATGTAGGCGGTATGGTTTCTCCGGCAGCTGACTGGAAACCGTACAGAACACAGAAAACAAATATAGGTGCTGCTCAGAATATCTGCAAGGCAGTTCTTGCTCAGCCGGATCCCGACGCAGTTAAGGTCTGCTACATAGGCACCGTTGCCGAAACAGGCGGTCGTAACTATCCTATCCATTGGGGACGTTGCGGCGATCCGCTCAAGGTTTCGGTATATGACCATTATGCTGTTTCTAAGTGCATAGCAGAGCGTGTATTCGTTGAGAGCGGTATTAAGAATTGGGTTGTTATGCGTCAGTCTGGCATACTTTATCCCAACATTCTTAAAAATATGGATCCTATTATGTTCCACGTTCCGATCAACGGCGTTCTTGAGTGGTGCACCGTTGAGGATTCGGGCCGTTTGCTTGCCAACCTCTGCGATGAAGATGCAAAAGGCAACCTCGGTTCCGATTTCTGGAATCACTTCTACAATATAGGTTCAGGTAAGGAATACAGAATTTCAAACTATGAGTTTGAGTGCCTTCTTCTCGGTACTCTCGGTCTTGCAGGCCCCGAAAAGCTCTTTGACCCCAACTGGTTTACAACGAAGAACTTCCACGGTCAGTTCTATGCAGACGGCGATAAGCTTGAAAACTTCCTTCACTTCCGTGAGAACCTCCCCGTTAAGGATTACTTCAACCGTCTTGCAGATCAGGTTGAATTCTACTTCAAAATTCCGAGATATCTTCCGAAGAACCTCGTTGCAGCTTGCGCGAAGCCCTTTATGAAGAAGATTGCCAAGACTCCGGACTTCGGTACTCTTGACTGGGTTGAAAAGAACAACAAGCAGCGTCTTGACATCTACTTCGGCGGCATGGACGAGTGGAAGAAGATTCCGTCAAAGTGGGAAGATTTCGACCTCATCAAGTTCGATAAGGATAACAGCGCGGCTGAGCAGTTTAAGCTTGACCACGGTTATGATGAGACAAAGCCCGAAGCAGAGCTTGACATTGAGGATATGAAGCAGGCTGCTAAATTCCGCGGCGGCGAGTGTCTCTCCGAGACAATGACAAAGGGTGATATGGCTACTAAGCTTAAATGGAAATGCGGCCACTGCGGCGCAGAATTCGAAGCAAGCCCCGCTCTTATACTTCTCGGCGGACATTGGTGCCCCGAGTGCTATATCCCGCATAAGGCTTGGGATTATGATGCTATCGCCAAGACAAACCCGTTCTTTGCTCAGGTTTGGTATCCGAACCACAGAAAAGACGAGAACAACCGTTACGACTTTGACGAGCTGTTCCACATAGACGGTGTTGCTTGGGACGACATTAAGAGATAATTTTGCAGAATTGTAAAAAAGAACCGTGAGGTCTTATGACTTCACGGTTCTTTTTTTTTACATGATTATTCTATTCCGATAACCTTGTAATCCTTGTCCTCAACGGCTTTCTTGAGAACGTCATTGTCGATTTCACCTTTAAGAGTAACCTTTGCGGTACCGCTTACATGGCTTACTTCGGCTGACTCAACCTCGGGTAATTCTTCAAGAGCTTTCTTGACTGCAGCTTCACAATGTCCACACATCATACCTTCGATTTTAATTGTCTTTTCCATAGCTTTTGATTCCTCCGTTACATTTTTTAAATGCTTTTTTATTTTATGGTCGTGGCTTGCGTCACGAAGCTTAAACAGATTAAGTCTCAGGGCATTGGTTACAACGCAGAAGCTTGAAAGGCTCATTGCCGCAGCTCCGAGCATGGGGTTCAGCGTAAGTCCGAGAGGAATAAATACGCCGGCGGCTATCGGAATACCTATCGTGTTGTAGAAGAACGCCCAAAACAGGTTTTCGTGTATATTTCTAAGCGTCGCTCTGCTGAGCCTTATGGCTGCGGGCACATCGGAAAGACGACTCTTCATCAGAACGACGTCGGCTGCATCTATGGCAACATCTGTGCCTGCACCTATGGCTAAGCCTATGTCGGCTCTTGTAAGGGCGGGCGCGTCGTTTATTCCGTCGCCGACCATTGCCACCTTGCCGAGCTTTTTGAGCTTTTTGATTGCCTCTTCTTTACCGCTCGGTAAAACCCCTGCGATTACTTCGTCAACACCGGCTGATTTACCTATTGCGTTTGCGGTACGCTCGTTGTCGCCCGTGAGCATCACAACGCGTATTCCCATATTCCTGAGCTCTTTAACGGCTTTAGGGCTGTCGTCTTTAATGACGTCTGCCACGGCTATAATGCCGAGAAGCTTCCCATCCAGAGCAAAGAAGAGGGGAGTTTTACCATCGCCTGACAGCCTTTCGGCAATTTCCTTGATGCCGGGCGATATTTCGGCCTTTGTTTTTATGAAGTTGAGATTACCTGCGAATATATTCTTTCCGTTTACGGTGCCGCTGAGGCCGTTTCCGGGCAAAGCTTTAAAGATAGATACGTCGTCGCAGATGATATTTTTGCTCTCCGCATATGAAATTACAGCCTTTGCAAGCGGATGCTCACTCTTCTTTTCAAGAGACGCCGCAGCTTTAAGAAGCTCATTTTCTGTTATTTCACCGTTTGGGATAATGTCCGTAACTCTCGGCTCACCCTTTGTTATTGTGCCGGTCTTGTCGAGTGCCACAATCTGTATTCTGCCTGTTTCCTCAAGAGAAGCCGCTGTTTTGAAAAGAATACCGTTCTTTGCGCCGAGACCGCTGCCCACCATTATCGCAACCGGAGTCGCAAGACCTAAGGCGCACGGGCATGATATTACGAGAACCGAAATTCCGCGTGCAAGCGCATAACCTACGCCGTGACCGAGCAGAAGCCATATTACGGTTGTGATTACCGCGATAATTATTACAGCCGGGACGAATATGCCCGAAACCTTATCCGCGATTTTTGCTATCGGGGCCTTTGTGGCTGCGGCGTCGCTGACCATTTTAATGATTTGCGATAGGGTTGTGTCCTCACCTACGTGTATGGCACGGCATTTCAAAAATCCCGACCGATTGACGGTTGCCGCCGAAACCTTGTCTCCTGCGGCTTTGTCTACAGGAATGCTCTCACCGGTAAGCGCCGATTCGTCTACGGCACTTTCACCCTCGATTATCACACCGTCTGCCGGTATACTCTCGCCGGGACGTACTAAGAATATATCGTCTTTTTGTACCGTGTCAATAGGCACGGTCTTTTCTTCGCCGTCTTTTAAAATTACCGCACTTTTTGGTGCGAGCTTCATAAGACTCTTTAATGCGTCGGTCGTTTTGCCCTTTGAGCGCGCCTCAAGGGTCTTGCCCACGGTTATAAGTGTGAGAATCATAGCGGCTGACTCAAAATAAAAGTCCATCATATAGGTGTTTACAGCCTGCATATCGCCGCGTGTCTGAGCGTCTGTCATCATAAAGAGAGCGTAAGTGCTGTATACGAATGCGGCGGTTGAACCGAGGGCTACGAGGGTATCCATATTCGGGGCTCTGTGCCACAGACTTTTAAAACCGCTGATAAAGAACTTTTGGTTTATTACCATAATTATAACGGTAAGCAAAAGCTGAGTAAGTCCCATTGCAACGTGATTGCTGTTATAAAAAGAGGGGAGGGGCCATCCCCACATCATATGACCCATCGAAAAATACATCAGTATTATAAGAAATCCGACGGACCAAAACAGGCGCTTTTTGAGCTTTGGTGTTTCTGTGTCGCGGAGTGCGGATTCATCGGCACTCTCGGCGGCTTTACTTCCGCCTTTCTTAGATGCTCCGTAGCCGGCTTTTTGTACTGCGGATATTATAGCTTTGTCCGATGCCGTCCCTTCAACGCCCATGGAGTTGGTGAGTAAACTGACTGAACACGACGTTACGCCGGGCACTTTTGATACCGCTTTTTCAACTCTCGCAGAACACGCCGCACAGCTCATACCGGTGACGTTATACTGTGTCATTATTTTTTTACCTCCCGTGTCTTTACGGAAACAGCCTTGTAGCCTGCCGATTCAACAGCGTTTTTGAGCGTTTCGTCGTCAATTTTTCTGTCGAGCGAAACAACCGCTTCTTTTTTGCGAAGATTTACTCTCGCCGAAGCTCCGTCTATTTTGTTTATAGCTCGCTCAACGCGATTCCGGCAGTTTTCGCAGCTCATTCCGTCTATCGAAATTATCTTTTCTTCCGTTACGGGGCCGTCGAGCTTTTTGTGCTCGGGTCTTAATTCTCCGCCGCCACCGCAACAGCCGCCCTGACCTTTAAAGTGTTTCGCGCCGGAAACCGCCGCCAATACCACGATTGCTATGAGAATTATTATTAAAACAACATTCATTATATTTTACCCGTCTTTCTTTATTTCATAAGCTTTTGAAGTGTAACCACAAGCTCGTCAATCGCTTCGTCTTTGCCGTTCCTTATATCGTCGGCAACGCATGTTCTGATGTGATTTGCAAGCAGTTCTTTATTAAAAGCATTTATCGCGGCGTTTACGGCGGCGGATTGTATGAGTATATCCGGGCAGTAAGCGTTGTTTTCCACCATGCCTTTTATTCCGCGGATTTGCCCCTCGATTCGGTTAAGCCTGTGTATAAGCTTTTTATATTCCTCGGGGGAACGCTCTTTTTTTCGCTGTGAGCAGTGACAGCACCTTTCTTTTTCCATGAACCACACCTCGTTTCTATACCCTTAGGGGGTATCTTGAGTATATACCCGTGAGGGGTATATTGTCAAGCCTGATTTATTTTTTTGTTTTTATATGTGACTATGCTATGGCAAAACAAAAAAATACCGGAGTCTTTTTGCGACTCCGGTAAATATCATTAAACCGTATTATTATTTTATGCTCTCTATGGTAAAGGAATAAGCATATTTCTTGTTTGGATGGAGTATATACGGCTCACGCACGTGTGCGTCACCTGGCATATCTCCGCCTACGCCGAGCTGAGTTAAATCAAAGTTAAACGTCGTAATATCCTTGTGCTTTAACTCATGAATATGTGTGGCTTTCTCAAGCTCATTCTGCGTGTAATGCCATGCGCTGAATGCGAGCGGAGTGTTGTACGGAGCGGTAAATTTAAGACCCTTGCCGTCCTTGTCGGTTATTTCGACATAACGGACGTCAACTCTGTTGCCGTTTTCCTGCGGACGCATATAGTGGTGCTCAAGGTCGTCAACGCTCATCTCGTGAATAGCTATTTTGCCGCCGGTTTTACGGTCGATATATGTTTCCTGTGGACCTCTGCCGTACCACTTTACGTAGTTGAGTTCGGGTATAAGCCCCATCTGCGTACCGAATCTCAGAAGTGTAAAGGCCTTTGGAGTACCCTCGTGGTTGACCTCGATTTTGCCGTCGGGATAGATAATATATTTCGATTTAACGCCCGAGAATGAGAATACTGCCCAGTCTACATATATGATGATTTCACCGTTTGCGCCCTCATCTATGGCTGTTATTGTGCCCTGTGCCGTATCGGTTGCGGTTCTCCATGTGTAATACGGATGAAGCGGAATAAGGAAGGGAACAAAGTTTGTAAGTGAAAAGTCGTTGTCGATAAGCGCGCGGAAGTAATTCGGCTTCAATGGTGTTTTTAAATATTCCTTGCCGTCAAAGCGCATCGAAACTATTTTGCCGTCGGTAACCTTTACCGTGAAGTTTTCACCCTGAACTGTAGCTGTTGTGCCTATCTGAACGCATTGAAGTTTACCCTTTGAATTATCGGGAAGAGCTTCGGGCATCTTCTTTAGAATTATCTGGTCAAACGACTGTTCATAGCCCTTTTCGCAGTAACGCTCCTTGTTTTTGCGAAGGAATGAGAATGTGATAATGCACTCGGCGTTCGGAAGATTATCGGAAGAGAACGGCACCGTGATGTCCTTTGAAGAGAGTGGGGGAACCGAAAGATTGTCGATAATACCCGATTCAATCTCTTTGCCGTTTGCGGTTACGGTCCATTTAAGGTCAAATTCCGAAAGGTCGGTGAATAAGTGCTTATTTTTAACGGTAAATTCTTTCTTTTCAAGGTCTTTTTCAATAACCTTCATTTCGGCGTAAACCTTTTTGACCTCATATGCCGACGGGTGAACCTTTCTGTCGGCGGCAATTATACCGTTTGCACAGAAGTATGTGTTACTGCCTGTCATAGCGGTTGTGTTGGGAAGCTGGAAGGGTCTGCGCGGCTCTGATTTTTCAAAGTCCGTACCGTAAAGCCAATGATCTCCGTCGGGAGCCTTGTAGCGAAGAGCCTGGTCTACGAAGTCCCAAATAAATCCGCCGCACATATTATCGTATTTCTCGAAGTCATCCATATATTCCTGGAAGTTGCCGAGGCTGTTTTCCATTGCGTGCGCATATTCGCATAATATTACGGGCTTCGTGTAAGCCTCTTTCGGAATGGGCTTTGAATCTGCGGCGAGCTGGTTTGCAACGTTATCGTAAAGGCTTATGGTTATAGGCTCGCGATTGCCGAGTTTTTCCATAATGTCGGGGAGGGGATACATTCTCGATATAACGTCGCTCTTTGTTAGGTCAAAATCGCCCTCATAGTGGAACTGCCTCGTTTTGTCAAGCTCCAAAGCAGCTTCCTTCATCTTAGCGAAGTTTGTGCCGTCGCCGGCCTCATTGCCGAGTGACCACATAAATACGCAGGCGTGGTTTCTGTCGCGAAGTACCATTCTCTGCATTTTGTCCACAACCGCATTAGTCCATACGGGATTGCTTCCGGGAACGCCCTTTCTGCGGACGCCGTGACTTTCCATATCGCATTCGTCCATAACATAGAAACCGTATTCGTCGCAAAGTTCATAGAAGAACGGATCATCAGGATAGTGAGAAGTGCGGATAGAATTTATGTTGCAGCGTTTCATTATGTCGAGATCCTGATAATATCTCTCCTTCGGAACCGCCCAACCGTGATCCGGGTCGAAATCGTGACGGTTTACACCGCGAATCATCAGAGGCTGGCCGTTAAAGAGAATTTTTTCTCCTACTATCTCAACCTTTTTGAAACCGAAACGGATTGACTTGTATGTTGTTGTTTTACCGGTTTTAAGCTCGATAACAAGAGTGTAGAGCTCCGGAGTTTCGGCACTCCATTTGAGCGGGTTTTTTATTACCGCTTCAAGGTTTATTGTTTTGCTGTCTTTTCCGGCAACCGTGAATTCCTCCGAACCCAGCTTTTGCTTTTTGCCGTCTTTTTCAATATAAGCACTGAGCTTTGAAGCTTTGTCTTCGCCTTCGTAATTTATGATTTTTGCTTCAAGCTTCGTATCGCTGTCCTTGTAATCCTTATCAAGGTCGGTTGTTATAAAGAAGTCGCGAAGACAGGTCTTGGGCTCGGCGAAGATATATACCTCTCTGTAAAGACCGCAGAGAAGCCACATATCCTGATCCTCTATGTACTGAGCGTCGCTGTAACGGTAACATTTTACGGCTACCTCGTTGATTCCGTTCTTAACATATTTTGTGATGTCAAATTCGTGCGGAGTCATGGAGCCTTGAGAATAACCTACAAAGCTTCCGTTTATATATACCTCGATTGCGGATTTGGCTGCGCCGAAGTGTAAAAATATTTCTTTTCCGTCGAAGTTTTCGGGTAGGGTAAATGCGCGTCTGTAAAGACCGATTTCCTGCATATTGTGATCAATGCAGGGAATTTTGCTCTTTTGACGGCTGATAGCCCTCGGAAAAGTACTTGCATAGTAATACGGAGCACTGCCCGTACCCTCCGTTTGCCAAACCGACGGAACGGTTATGTATCGCCAATCTGAATCATCAAAGCTCGGCTCATAAAAATCAGGCGGACAGTTGTCTATGCCCATCTGCCAATGGAATTTCCATTTTCCGTTAAGAGTTACCTTGTAAGGTGACTCTTTTCTTTCCGCGGCGTCGAGCGCATTATCATAAGAAAATGCGATAACGTGGCCGTCCTCTTTGTTTCTCTTGATAACGGCGGGATTTTCCCAATCGTATCTTTTTTTAATCTCCATTTTCTTCTCCAATCTTTTTATACTGAATTTATACAAACAAATTAATAACAGCTTATTCCTTTTCCGTATCCTGCTTGTATGCGAGATATTCTATAAATTGCCTTGCGGTCCTCGGACTTCTGCCGCCGGCTCTCAAAGCGTGAGCCTCCGCTTTCATTATAAGCTTGTCCTCCGGCATATTTATGCCGTATTTTTTTGCAAGTTCAACAACAATGCCCGAATACAGATTTTTGTCCGGCCTTGAAAACGTGATTTGCAAGCCGAATCTTGCCGAAAGGCTTGTAAGCTCCTGCATCGTGTCCTGAATATGAACATCGTCTCCGTCACGGTCGGCAAAGCTCTCCTTGACGAGATGACGGCGGTTTGATGTTGCGTATATCGCTATGTTTTTGGCCCTGCCGTTTACGCTGCCCTCCAAAATAGCCTTCAGCGCACCGAAGTCCTCATCGTTTTTGGTGAAGCTCAAATCATCTATAAATATTATGAATTTAAGCGGATTGCCCGATATTCTGTCCATTATGTCAGGCAGGGAATATAGCTGATTTTTCTTAACCTCGATAAGTCTCAAACCGTCATCCTTAAATTCGTTCGCTATTGCTTTTACGGTACTGCTCTTACCGCTTCCGGCGTCGCCGTATAAAAGAACATTATTGCACGGTTCTCCCTTTAAAAGAGCCTTTGTGTTATCAATTACCTCGCTGCGCTCGCGCTCGTAACCGGAAAAATCCGAAAGTTTTTGCGTGTCGGGGTATTTAACAGGTACAATATCACCGTTTTTAATGATAAAGACGTGGTATTTTGCCCATATGCCGTATCCGGTTTTGGATATGTTTTTTATTCTGGAGAGATAAATGCTTTTTATATCGGCTTTTTCGGTAGTCCAGCCGGGGAGAGACTCATTTTCGAGACGCAGGCTCTTTTTAACATCGTCCGACCGTACGGCTGCCAATTCGTTAAGCGTGTCAAGCTCCATATTCAGAGCCTCGTCATAATGGCTGCCGAGCTTTTTGTGACCGTACTTTAATATGTAAGCGTTTTCGTCCTCAAGAACGGCGTTTAAAACATATTTTGAAAAATTATCGGTTTCCGCAAATAGCTTCGAGAGAAAATCGGCATATAAGTAAACCTCTTCTTTTTCGCTCTTTTGTTCATCGGCAAGCTCGGTGAACGACTTGATGACATCGTCATTTAACAGATTTCTGAAAATGACAAGAGAAAAGAGCTTGTGCGAAAGCTCTTCAAAATTCAACATAATACAATAACATCTCCGAAAATAATCAAAAAAGACTTGACATATGCCATTGACAAGCATATAATAATAAACTGCTATAAAATGGAAGCATATGCTCTTGTCGTTTTTTTGTATTAGTAGTTTATCACAAAAAATCAATTAAATCAATAGCATATCACAATCAATTATTATAGTAATCTCCCGCCGGGTTGCAATTTGTCAATACCCTTGATTTTTGCGGTCGGCGTTTGGAATAATTTTGCGAACGGAGAGTGATAAGCCCTATGGTGAATGTCAAACCAGTAAAACTCGGAAGAAACACACGCATGAGCTTTTCTAAAATCAATGAGGTAATGGAGATGCCCAACCTCATCGAGGTACAGAAAAATTCCTATCAATGGTTTCTTGACGAAGGTCTGAAGGAAGTATTCCGCGATGTCGCAGATATTACGGACTATTCCGGCAACCTTGTTTTGAGCTTTGTCGATTACAGAATGGACGATGCTCCCAAATATACCGTCAAGGAATGTAAAGAGAGGGACGCGACATATGCTGCTCCTTTAAGAGTTACTGCAAGGCTGCTCAACAAAGAAACGGGCGAAATTAAAGAAAGCGAAGTCTATATGGGCGATTTCCCGCTCATGACAGACAGCGGTACCTTCGTAATCAACGGTGCGGAGCGCGTTATCATTTCGCAGCTTGTCCGTTCTCCCAGCGTGTACTATGGTATGACGCATGATAAAACGGGTAAAGAGCTCTACTCGACTACCGTTATCCCCAACAGAGGCGCATGGCTCGAGTACGAAACTGACCAGAACGACCTGTTTTATGTAAGAATTGATAAGAACAGAAAGATTTACATCACTACCTTTATCAGAGCACTCGGACTTTCCTCAAACGAAGAGATACTTGACTTTTTCGGCTATGACGAGAGAATCAAGGCTACTCTCGAAAAGGATACTACCATAAATACCGAGCAGGCTCTTATCGAAGTATACAAGAGACTGCGTCCCGGCGAGCCTCCCACACTCGAGACTGCTCAGGCACAGATTGATAATCTCTTCTTCGATCCGCACAGATATGACCTTTCAAGAGTAGGTCGCTATAAATACAATAAAAAGCTTGCAATCTCCGCTCGCATAGCCGGCTTTAAGGCTGATGAACCGATTATCAGCAATCTTACCGGTGAGATACTTGCGGAGCCTGGCGAAACCATAACCCCCGAGCTTGCTTACAGAATAGAGCAGGAGGGCGTTAATACCGCCGTTATAGTAACTCCGGAGGATAAAACCGTTAAGGTCTATTCAAACGGTATGGTTGACATCGGCGAGTATGTTCCCATGTTCACAGAGGCTGAGCTTGAGGATATCGGCATTAACGAGAAGGTACGCTTTACCGTGCTTCAGGAAGTGCTCGAAAAGTGCGGCGACGATAAGGATGCACTTTCCGAGGAGCTTTCGGCTCGTTGCGACGACCTTATTCCGAAGCATATCATAATTGATGATATAATGGCTTCTATCAACTACCTCAACTGCATTGCGGACGGCGTAGGTACAACGGATGACATAGACCATCTCGGCAACCGTCGTATCCGTTCCGTCGGCGAGCTTCTTCAGAATCAGTTCAGAATAGGCTTTTCCAGAATGGAGAGAGTTGTAAAAGAAAGAATGACTCTTCAGGCGCAGGAGCCCGATAAGGTAACTCCCGCCGCTTTGATAAATATTCGCCCCGTTATGGCGGCTATAAAAGAGTTCTTCGGTTCGTCTCCGCTTTCTCAGTTCATGGATCAGACAAACCCCCTCGCAGAGCTTACTCATAAGAGAAGACTTTCCGCTCTCGGTCCCGGCGGTCTTTCACGTGACCGTGCAGGCTTCGAGGTTCGTGACGTTCATTACAGCCACTACGGCCGTATGTGCCCCATAGAGACCCCCGAAGGACCGAACATCGGACTTATCTCTTATCTTGCAACCTTTGCAAGAATCAATAAATACGGCTTTATCGAGGCTCCGTTCCGCCGCATAGATAAGGAAACGGGAACGGTACTTGATGAGGTCACCTATATGACCGCAGACGTCGAGGATAACTACATGGTAGCTCAGGCTAACGAGCCTCTCGACGAAAACGGCAAATTCAAGCGCAAAAAGGTCAATGCCCGTTATCGTGACGAGTTTATGGAGATTGAGGCTTCGGAAGCCGACTACATGGACGTATCGCCGAAGATGGTAGTTTCCGTTGCAACCGCAATGATTCCTTTCCTTGAGAACGACGACGCAAACCGTGCACTTATGGGTTCAAACATGCAGAGACAGGCGGTTCCGCTTCTCACAACCGAGTCTCCTATAGTAGGAACCGGTATGGAATACAAGGCGGCGGTCGATTCGGGCACCGTAGTTCTCGCAAAGCGCGCCGGTACCGTAACCAAGGCTGATGCGGAAACTGTTGAAATCACTACGGATGACGGTTCGGTTGACCATTATGACATAATCAAATTTATGCGTTCTAACCAGGGCACATGCATAAATCAGCGCCCGATAGTTTCCGAGGGTCAAAAGGTTGAGGCTCATGAGGTTATAGCCGACGGTCCCGCAACCTCGAACGGCGAAATTTCACTCGGTAAGAATGCGCTTATCGGCTTTACCACTTGGGAAGGCTACAACTACGAGGACGCTGTTCTTATCAACGAAAAGCTTGTCCGCAACGATGTTTATACTTCAATTCATATAGAGGAATATGAGCTTGAGTCGAGAGATACCAAGCTCGGACCGGAAGATATTACGAGAGATATCCCGAACGTCGGTGAAGACGCTCTTTCCGACCTTGACGAAAACGGCATAATCCGTATCGGTGCCGAGGTTCACTCGGGCGATATACTTGTCGGTAAGGTGACGCCTAAGGGCGAGACGGAGCTTACCGCCGAGGAGAGACTTCTCCGCGCAATATTCGGCGAAAAGGCAAGAGAGGTTCGCGATACTTCCCTTCGCGTACCGCACGGCGAATACGGCATAGTAGTAAACGTCGAAGTGTTTACAAGAGAAAACAGCGACGAGCTCAGTCCCGGCGTTAATAAAGTAGTACGCTGCTACATCGCTCAGAAACGTAAGATTTCCGTCGGCGATAAGATGGCAGGCCGTCACGGTAACAAGGGTGTTGTTTCAAGAATACTTCCGCAGGAGGATATGCCGTTCCTTGATGACGGTACTCCGCTTGACATTCTTCTTAACCCCCTCGGCGTACCCTCCCGAATGAACATCGGTCAGGTGCTTGAGGTTCACCTCGGCTTTGCTTACCGCAAGCTCGGTCAAAAAATCGCAACGCCGGTATTTGACGGTGCGCATGAATCCGATATTCGCGAGGCTCTTAAAGAGGCAGGCTACCGTGAGGACGGTAAGTCGATACTTACCGACGGCAGAACGGGTGAAAAGTTTGACAACCCCATAACCGTAGGCGTTATGTACTTCCTTAAGCTCCACCATCTTGTTGACGATAAGATTCACGCAAGAAGCACGGGTCCGTATTCACTCGTTACCCAGCAGCCCTTGGGCGGTAAAGCTCAGTTCGGCGGTCAGCGCTTCGGTGAGATGGAGGTTTGGGCCCTTGAGGCTTACGGCGCAGCTTATACTCTTCAGGAAATTCTCACCGTTAAGTCGGACGATGTTGTGGGCCGTGTCAAGACTTACGAGTCGATAGTCAAGGGTCTCAACGTTCCGAAGCCCGGTATTCCGGAGTCGTTCAAGGTTCTCATTAAGGAGCTTCAGTCGCTTGCTCTTGACGTCAAGGTTCTTGACGCAAATAACGAGGAGATTGACCTCAAACAGACCTACGACGACGATGATGTTACTCCTACGATGGCTGACAACGAAGCATTTTCAGAGGTCAACGACGCTTCTTATGATGACGGTTATATTCCTGACAGAGAAGAAGACGCCGACGAATACGAGAATGACGATTATACAAGCGATTCCGAAGACGGTTTTGATTCGGATGACCTCAATGACGAGGATTTCTGATTTCACGTTTCGCAGATTTCTGAAAATTAATGGAAGAAAGGTAAAGAGCCAATGGAAAATATAACCTTTGAATCAATAAAAATCGGTCTTGCTTCACCCGAACAGATCAGAGAGTGGTCTTACGGCGAGGTCAAAAAGCCCGAAACCATAAATTATCGTACCTTAAAGCCCGAGCGCGACGGACTTTTCTGCGAAAGGATATTCGGACCCACAAAGGACTGGGAGTGCCATTGCGGAAAATACAAGAGAATTCGCTATAAGGGTAAAATATGCGAGCGCTGCGGAGTTGAGGTTACCAAATCCAAGGTAAGACGCGAGAGAATGGGCCATATCGAGCTTGTCGCTCCCGTTTCGCATATTTGGTATTTCAAGGGTATCCCGTCAAGAATGGGACTTATCCTTGACATTTCTCCGAGAGAGCTTGAAAAGGTTCTCTATTTCGCAAAATATATTGTCACCGATCCCGGTGATACAGAGCTTAAAAAGAAGCAGATACTCTCCGAAAAAGAGTATCTCGATATGAGAGAGAAGTATGAGGATGACTTCAAGGCCGGTATGGGCGCCGAAGCCATCAAAGAGCTTCTCTGCGAAATCGACGTTGACGCGCTTACCGAGCAGCTCCGTGAGGAGCTCTCCGAGGCGTCGGGTCAGAAGAAAGCAAGAATACTTAAAAGACTTGAAGTCGCCGAAGCATTCAAGCTTTCCGGTAACCGTCCCGAATGGATGATTCTCGACGTTATTCCGGTAATTCCGCCCGATATCCGTCCTATGGTACAGCTCGACGGCGGCAGATTTGCAACATCGGACCTCAACGATCTTTACAGACGTGTTATCAACAGAAACAACCGTCTTAAAAGACTTCTTGAGCTCAACGCTCCCGATATAATTGTAAGAAACGAAAAGAGAATGCTTCAGGAGGCTGTCGATGCTCTTATAGACAATGGCAGACGCGGCAGACCCGTAACGGGCCCCAACAACCGTGCTCTTAAATCTCTTTCCGATATGCTTAAAGGTAAGCAGGGTCGTTTCAGACAGAACCTCCTCGGTAAACGTGTCGACTATTCCGGCCGTTCCGTTATCGTAGTAGGACCCGAGCTTAAAATGCATCAGTGCGGTCTTCCCAAGGAAATGGCACTTGAGCTGTTTAAGCCGTTCGTTATGAAACGTCTTGTTGAAACCGGCGTTGCAGGCAACATCAAGTCGGCGAGAAAAATGGTAGAGCGCGCAAAGCCCGAGGTTTGGGACGCTCTCGAAATAGTCATTAAGGATCACCCCGTTATGCTTAACCGTGCTCCCACTCTTCACAGACTCGGTATTCAGGCATTTGAGCCGGTACTCGTAGAGGGCAGAGCCATTAAGCTTCACCCGCTTGCTTGTACCGCATTCAACGCGGACTTCGACGGCGACCAGATGGCTGTTCACGTACCGCTTTCGGCAGAGGCTCAGGCAGAGGCAAGGCTCCTTATGCTTGCCGCAAATAACCTTCTCAAGCCGTCCGACGGTAAACCGGTTACCGTTCCCACACAGGATATGATACTCGGTTCTTACTACCTCACTATGGAAAAAGACGGCGAGCCGGGCGAAGGCAAGGCGTTCCTCAGTGTTGATGAGGCTACCATGGCTTACAACGAGGGCGACATCGGTCTTCATTCGAAAATTAAAATTCGTATGACCAAAGAGATAAACGGTGAAAAGGTTACTAAGCTTGTTCCCACAACTCTCGGTAAAATCATATTCAACAATCCCATTCCGCAGGATCTCGGCTTTATCGACAGAAGCAATCCCGAAAACGCATTCAATCTTGAAGTTGAATTCCTTGTCGATAAGAAGGGCCTCGGCAAGATAATCGATAAGTGCATTAAAAAGCACGGCGTACACATAGCCTCCGTAATGCTTGACAGCATTAAGGCTCAGGGCTATAAATACTCTACAAAATCCGGTATAACGGTTGCCGTATGCGACGCTATAATCCCGCCGCACAAGCAAGAGCTTCTTGAAGCAGCCGAGGAAAAGGTTGACTCCATCACCGCACAGTATAAGATGGGTCTTTTGAGCAACAATGAGCGTTCAAAGAGAGTCATCAAGGTTTGGGAAGAATGCACCAATAAGGTTTCTCAGGGTATTAAAGAGAACCTCGGTAAAAACAATCCCATTTATATGATGGTCGACTCCGGTGCCCGTGGTTCGGAATCACAGCTTCGTCAGCTTGCCGGTATGCGCGGACTTATTGCAAATACGGCAGGTAAAACCATTGAAGTTCCGATTCGAGCCAATTACCGTGAAGGTCTTAATGTACTCGAATACTTCATCTCATCACGCGGTGCGCGTAAAGGTCTTGCCGATACCGCGCTTAGAACGGCTGACTCGGGTTACCTTACCCGTCGTCTTGTCGATGTTTCACAGGACGTTATAATCCGTGAAGAGGATTGCCATTGCCATGACGGTATTGAGGTTTACGATATCCACGAGGGCAAGGAAATGATTGAGACTCTCCAGGAGAGACTTACAGGCAGATTCCTTCTTGAGGACTTTGTAGACGAAAAAACCGGCGAGCTTATTATGTCCAAGGATAAGATGATGACCGAGGACGATGCAGCTAAAGTCGCAGCTATCGTTAACGCCCGTCCCAATGAAGCAGACAGAAGAATAAAGATACGTTCGCTTCTCACCTGTGAATCAGACCACGGCGTATGCATTAAGTGCTACGGTTCGAATCTTGCGACAGGCGAGCCTGTTACCGTGGGCGAGGCTGTCGGTATCATAGCGGCTCAGTCAATAGGTGAGCCCGGTACACAGCTTACAATGCGTACCTTCCATACCGGCGGTATCGCATCAAGCCAGGATATTACACAGGGTCTTCCCCGTGTCGAGGAATTGTTTGAGGCAAGAAAGCCCAAGACTCTCGCAATTCTTGCCGAGATTGACGGCTATCTCTCATTCCGCGAAATTAAAAAGAATGAGCACATTGTCATCACCAATCCCGAGACGGCCGAAGAAAAAACCTACCTTATTCCTTACGGATTCCGCAAGAAGTTCAACAGCGATAAGGATGAAAACGGCAACCCGATATTCATAAAGAAGGGTACCGCTCTTACAGAGGGTGCTCCCAATCCCCACGACATACTCGCCATCAACGGCGTCAATGCGGTTCACGACTACCTTATCAAGGAAGTTCAGAAGACCTATCGTATGCAGGGTGTTGATATCAATGATAAGCACATTGAGGTTATCGTTCGTCAGATGATGAGAAAGCTCAAGGTGGATGAGCCGGGTTCAACCGAGCTTCTTCCCGGAGCTACCATTGAAAAATCCGACTTCAACAAAGAGAACAAGCGCGTCAGCGCAGAGTGCGAGGCAGAGGGTAAGGAGTTTACTCCGGCCACCTGCGAACCGGTGCTTCTCGGTATCACAAAGGCTTCGCTTGCTACCGATTCCTTCCTGTCGGCGGCTTCCTTCCAGGAAACCACCAGAGTTCTCACCGATGCAGCTATTAAGGGCAAAACCGATCCTCTTATCGGCCTTAAAGAAAATGTTATTATCGGTAAGCTTCTTCCGTCCGGCACGGGTATGAAGTGTTACAGCGAGGTCGAGCTCGAAAAGACTTATTCGGATGATACTAATCCCGATGAGCCTGCAAATGAGCCCGCGTAAAAGAAAATTTAAATAAAAGCTTGACAATCAAAGGTTTTAGATGTTAAAATCTTTGATTGTGTGAGCAAAACAAACACTTTTTTAACGGAAGTGTTTGTTTTGCTGACACATTGTGTCATATTTTCAGAAGGAGGTGCAATGAATTTGCCGACATTTAACCAGCTTGTTCGCAGTGGCAGACAGACAGTTGAGAAGAAATCGAAGGCTCCGGCTCTCGGTAAGGGTCTTAACTCGAAGAAGAACGTTATGACTAACAACGCTTCTCCGCAGAAGAGAGGAGTTTGCACGGTTGTAAAGACCGACACTCCTAAAAAGCCTAACTCAGCTCTCCGTAAGCTCGCCAGAGTTCGTCTTACAAACGGAATCGAAGTATCAGCTTATATTCCCGGCGTAGGTCACAATCTTCAGGAGCACTCAGTTGTTCTTATAAGAGGCGGGCGTGTTAAGGATCTCCCCGGTGTTCGTTACCATATTGTCCGCGGTACACTTGATACTCAGGGCGTTACGGGCAGAATGCAGAGCCGTTCAAAGTACGGTGCTAAGAGACCCAAGGCAGCTAAAAAGGCGTAATTTCGCCGACTATTTAAAGACAGAATCTACTTGCAAGGTTTTAAGTCCGTGCAGGGTGTATATATATTTCTTATATTATGCCTCTTGCATTGACACCACGGGGTTTTGTCACCGAGTACCTATGATATCATTATAATTATGAAGGAGGGAAGCGAAGTGCCAAGAAGAGGCCAGATAGCAAAACGTGATGTTTTGCCGGATCCGCTTTACAATTCAAAGCTTGTAACCAGGCTTATCAACAGCGTTATGTATGACGGTAAAAAGGGCGTAGCCCAGAAAATCGTTTATGACGCATTCAACATTATCGCTGAGAAGACGGGTAAGGAACCGTTGGAGGTATTTGATGCCGCAATGGAAAATGTTATGCCCGTTCTCGAGGTTAAGGCTCGCCGCGTAGGCGGTGCTACCTATCAGGTCCCAATCGAGGTTCGTCCCGAAAGAAGACAGACCTTAGGTCTTAGATGGATCACTCTCTATGCTCGTCAGCGTTCCGAGAGAACTATGAAGGAAAGACTTGCAAACGAGATAATGGATGCCGTAAATGAAACAGGTTCGGCATTCAAAAAGCGCGAAGACACTCACAAGATGGCAGAAGCAAACAAAGCTTTTGCTCATTTCAGGTGGTAAGCTTACTAATATTTATGTTACCGTATTTATACGGTTATGGAGGATGTTATGCCAAGAAAGGTCACTCTTGAAAAAACAAGAAATATTGGTATAATGGCGCATATCGACGCCGGTAAAACAACTACCACAGAGCGTATATTGTTTTACACGGGTGTAAACCATAAAATCGGTGAGACCCACGACGGCGACGCTACCATGGACTGGATGGCGCAGGAGCAGGAGAGAGGTATAACCATCACTTCCGCTGCAACTACTTGTTTCTGGAAAAACCATCGTATCAATATTATCGACACTCCCGGCCACGTTGATTTCACTGTTGAAGTTCAGCGTTCGCTTCGTGTACTTGACGGTTCGGTTACCGTTTTGTGCGCAAAGGGCGGTGTTGAGCCTCAGTCTGAAACCGTTTGGCGCCAGGCTGATGAATATCATGTTCCGCGTATGATTTACGTCAATAAGATGGATATCATGGGTGCGGACTTCTACCGTGTTCTTGACATGGTAGACGAGCGTTTCAAATGTAACCCCGTGCCGATTCAGCTCCCCATCGGTTCTGAAGACACATTCAAGGGTATCGTTGACCTCGTAGAAATGGATGCCGAGATTTATTATGATGACCTCGGTAAAGACGTAAGACGTGAGCCTATTCCCGACGATATGAAGGAGCTTGCCGAGAAATATCGTGCAAAGCTTATCGAGCATGTCGCAGATCAGGACGACGAGCTTATGGAAAAATACTTCAACGGCGAGGAATTCACCGTTGAGGAAATCAAGAGAACTATCCGTAAATCAACTATCGAGAATAAAATGGTTCCGATAACTTGCGGTACCTCTTACCGCAACAAGGGCGTACAGCCTCTTCTCGATGCAATAGTTGATTATATGCCGGCTCCTACGGATGTCCCGGCTATAAAGGGTGTAAACCCCGATACAGACGAAGAGGAAGACAGACATTCTTCGGATTCGGAGCCGTTCTCGGCTCTCGCATTCAAGATTGCCACCGACCCCTATGTTGGTAAGCTCTGCTTCTTCAGAGTTTATTCGGGTACTCTGACTGCCGGCTCAACTGTTTACAACTCCGTTAAGGACGACGACGAGAGAATGGGCCGCATACTTCAGATGCACGCTAACCACAGAGAAGATATCGACTGTGTTTACGCAGGCGATATTGCAGCAGCCGTAGGTCTTAAGAACACTACGACAGGTGATACTCTCTGCGATGAGAAACACCCGATAATTCTTGAATCAATGAAATTCCCGGATCCCGTTATCCGTGTAGCAATCGAGCCTAAGACCAAAGCAGGTCAGGAAAAGATGGGTATCGCTCTTCAGAAGCTTGCAGAAGAGGATCCTACCTTTAAGTGCTATACCGATGAAGAGACCGGTCAGACCATCATCGCCGGTATGGGTGAGCTCCATCTTGAAATTATCGTTGACAGAATGCTTCGTGAATTCAAGGTTGAGGCTAACGTAGGTAAGCCGCAGGTTGCTTATAAGGAGACAATCCGTAAGCCCGCTTCTTCCGATACCAAATATGCCCGTCAGTCAGGCGGTAAAGGTCAGTACGGTCATGTTAAGATCAACATTGAACCTAACCCCAATAAGGGCTATGAGTTCGTAAACAACATCGTCGGCGGTGCTATTCCGAAGGAATACATCGAACCTGCTAACCAGGGTATTCAGGGTGCTATGCAGTCGGGCGTTATTGCCGGTTATCCGGTTGTTGACGTAAAGGTAACTCTTTACGACGGATCTTATCACGAGGTTGACTCTTCGGAAATGGCATTCAAGATTGCAGGTTCTATGGCATTCAAGGATGCATCCAAGAAGGCCGATCCGGTTCTCCTCGAACCCATAATGAAAGTTACCGTCATCGTTCCCGAGGAATATATGGGCGACGTTATCGGCGACCTTAACTCTCGCCGCGGTGAGATTCAGGGCTTTGAAGAGAGAACTGGTGCTAAGCAGATCAATGCTCACGTTCCGCTTTCCGAAATGTTCGGTTATGCTACCGACCTTCGTTCCAAGACTCAGGGACGCGGTCAGTATGTAATGGAACCCGACGGATATAAAGAAGTTCCGAAGTCAATCGCTGAAAAGATTATCAGCGAAAGAACTAAAAAAGACTGATTAAATAGCTGAAAAGACTTGATATTTTATTCATTTATTGATAAAATATCAACCACAATGAAAAAATTTATTTGTTCTCATAAAAAAGGAGGAAAATTCAATGGCAAAGGCAAAATTCGAAAGAACCAAACCCCATGTTAACATCGGTACTATCGGTCACGTTGACCATGGTAAGACCACGTTAACAGCTGCTATTACAAAAACACTCGCAATGAAGGGCTTCGCTCAGTTCGAAGACTATTCAATGATCGATAAGGCTCCCGAAGAGAGAGAGCGTGGTATAACGATCAACACCGCTCACGTTGAGTACGAGACCGAAAAGCGTCACTATGCTCACGTTGACTGCCCCGGCCATGCTGACTATATCAAGAACATGATCACCGGTGCTGCTCAGATGGATGGTGCTATCCTTGTTATCGCTGCTACCGACGGCCCGATGGCTCAGACTAAAGAGCACCTTCTTCTCGCTCGTCAGGTTGGCGTTCCCTACATCGTAGTATTCCTTAACAAAGCTGATCAGGTTGACGATCCCGAGCTCCTTGAGCTTGTTGAAATGGAAGTTCGTGAGACTCTTAACGAGTATGACTTCCCGGGCGACGACACACCGATCATCGTTGGTTCTGCTCTTAAAGCTCTTGAGTATTCGGGCGACGATGTTAACGCTCCCGAGCTTAAGCCGATTTGGGACCTTATGGATGCTGTTGATAACTACATCCCGACTCCCGACCGTAAATCAGACCAGCCGTTCCTTATGCCTGTTGAGGACGTTATGACCATCACAGGCCGTGGTACTGTTGCTACCGGCCGTGTTGAGCGTGGTGTTCTTAAGCTCAACGACGAAGTTGAAATCGTTGGTCTTACCGACGAAAAGAAGAAGACCGTTGTTACCGGTATCGAGATGTTCAGAAAGACTCTTGATTATGCTGAGGCAGGCGACAACATCGGCGCACTTCTTCGTGGTATTCAGAGAACTGAGATTGAGCGTGGCCAGGTTCTTTCTAAGCCCGGTTCAATCCATCCTCATACAAAGTTCAAGGGCCAGGTTTACGTCCTTACTAAGGACGAGGGCGGCCGTCATACACCGTTCTTCAATAACTATCGTCCTCAGTTCTATTTCAGAACTACCGACGTTACCGGTACTATTACTCTTCCCGAGGGAACTGAGATGTGCATGCCCGGCGATAACGTTGTTATGAGCGTTGAGCTTATCACTCCTATCGCTATTGAGCAGGGTCTTCGTTTCGCTATTCGTGAAGGCGGACGTACCGTTGGTTCAGGCGTTGTTACTGAAATTGACGAATAATTCGTTAATACGATAATCAAAAATCACCTCTGTTTTTCAGGGGTGATTTTTTTATGTTCAGTCCGAATTTCGGGACTGTTATATTTTTACTATTGACACAGAACAAATGTTCGGTTACAATGACGGTACAATAATTTTTTCGGTGATTTTATGGAACGGGCAATACTTCATTGTGATTTGAATAATTTTTACGCTTCGGTCGAAACGGTTGTTTCTCCGGAGCTGCGCGGCAAAGCCATTGCAATTTGCGGCAGAACCGAGGATAGGCACGGCATAGTGCTGGCAAAGTCCGAGGCGGCAAAAAAATGCGGGGTAAAAACAGGCGACGTTATATGGCAGGCAAAGGGCAAATGTCCCGAGCTTTTGGTCTTTCCTCCTCGCTTTTCCGAATATATCAAATATTCACGTGCGGTAAAATCAATATACGGCAGATACACCGATATGATAGAGCCGTTCGGTATTGACGAGTGCTGGCTTGATGTAAGCGGAAGTACACGGCTATTCGGCTCTCCCGAAACCATAGCCGATGATGTCAGAGAGGTTGTAAAAAAAGAACTCGGACTTACTATTTCCGTGGGTGTGTCATTTAATAAAGTGTTTGCAAAGCTCGGCAGCGATATGAAAAAGCCCGATGCGGTTACGGTTATACGACGTGAAAATTTTCGCGATATGATTTGGCAGCTACCCGCCGAGGATATGCTGTGGGTCGGAAGAAACACCTCGAAGGTGCTTAAAAAGTACGGCATTATAACAATAGGGGACATTGCAAAAAGTGATCCTGCGTTCTTAAAGACTACGTTCGGTAAGAACGGCGTTGTGTTGTGGCGCTGTGCCAACGGCCTTGAAAATTCGCCCGTCTGTAATATGGGCTACAGACCTCCGGTCAAGAGTGTTGGCAGGGGAGTTACGTGCGTAGACGATTTACGAGATAATGATGAGGTGTGGCGCGTCCTATTATCTCTGTCCCATGCGGTGTCGAAGCATCTTAGGGAGGACGGCCTTCTTGCCGGCGGTGTGCAGATAGGAATTAAAAACACCGCATTGTTCACGTCACAATCGCAGAGTAAGCTTATTTATCCAACACAAAACAGCCGAGAAATTGCTCTTAAAGCCTTTTCGCTGTTTAAGCAGACATATAAATGGCAAACTCCGGTAAGATCTGTCACGGTGCGCGCAATAGAGCTTTTAAATCCGGATAAGCCTCAGCAGCTAAGCCTCGGCTTTGATATGACGCGTCATGAAAAGCTCGAAAGACTCGATAAAGCAATGCTTCGAATAAACGAGAAATACGGCAAGGGTACCGTTGTGGAGGCAACGGTGTTAAACGGCACAAAAATGCCGACAACAGTGCCGTCAGCCGATAAGGATATATCGTTTTTGCCTTAGAGAGATAACATAAAAAAGCGGCTGTAAAGGCTTAGCGTCACTCAGCCTTTACAGTCGCTTTTAAGTTTATTCCGAAAGCTCAAGCCACTCGGTTTCCGCATCCTCAAGGCAGCTTTCCTTGTCCGCAATCAACGCGAGAATATCCGATAATTTTTGATAATCGCTCGAGACGTCGGGCTTTTCCGCCTCCGCTTTAAGCGTTGCAATTTCAGCTTCAAGACTGTCCATTTCGCGCTGAAGAGATAACAGCTTAGCTCTGCGTTTTCTGTCGTCCGCCTTGTTCTTTTTATTCTCTTTATATGCGGCTTTATTCTCGCTGTCCGCTTTAACGGTTTTTTCGACGATTTCCGGCTTTTTATGCTCAAGGTAATAGTCGTATCCGCCGTTGTATTCATTAAATCCCGTCGGGAACATCTCGATAATTTTATCCGGTACGCAGTTTAAAAAGTACCTGTCGTGAGATACCGTTATCAGCGTACCCGTAAATTCCTTCAGAGCGTCGTCAAGAGCCTCTTTGGCAATGTAGTCAAGGTGGTTGGTAGGCTCGTCGAAAATCAGCACATTGGCGCGTTTAAACATTATAATGCAAAATGCCACCTTGGCACGGTTTGCTCCCGACAGATCGCGTACCCGTTTAAATACAGCCTCATCCTCAATCAGCAGCCTGCCGAGCGCACTTCTTATTTCAAATTCAGTCTTTGTCGGATAAGCTCTGTGCACAGCCTCTATTACGGTGTCGTCAAGGTTGAGGTCGCCGAGCTCCTGGTCAAAATAAGCGACCTTTACGTTTCCTCCGAATTTGATCTGCCCCGTATATGGTATTTTTTTAAGAACAGCCTTTAAAAAAGATGATTTGCCGACGCCGTTTTTGCCTATAATCGCGATTTTCTCGCCTTTTAAAACCTCAAGAGAGATGTTTTCATAAAGCTGCTTGCCGGTTGCGGCGTTTCCGACATAGATTCCGACATCCTTGCAAGAGAGCACCACCTTGTGAGGCTCAAAATCATATTCGAATTTGAAATGGACTTCCTTTTGCTTTGGGTTGGGCTTTGCCTGAAGCTCCATTTTTTCAAGAGCCTTAACTCGCGAGCCTACGCTGTTGCTGCTTGAAGATTTAGCGAGATTTTTTGCGACATAATCGCGCATTGCGGCAAGCTCGGATTGCTGTTTTTCATATTCCTTTTCGGCGTGGCGTATTCTCTCTTCCTTCTGAGTTAAAAATGCGCTGTAGCCGCCCTTGTATTTATACAGACTTCCGTTTTCGATTTCGCATATATTATCAGCTACCTTGTCGAGAAAATATCTGTCATGCGATACTATCAGTACCGAGCCCTTGTATGAAGAGAGATAGTCCTCAAGCCAAGTCAGCATGGTAAAGTCCAAATGGTTTGTAGGCTCGTCCAAAATGAGCAATTCCGGATTGTGAAGCAGTATTTTGGCAATGCCGAACCGAATTTTTTCACCGCCGCTCAGGTGAGCCGTCTTTTGTTCGAGGTTAAAATCGCCGAACCCGAGCCCGTTTAAGACTATGTTTATTCTCGTGTCTGCAGTGTAGCCGTCAAGAGCGTCATATTGGTTTGTCAGTTTTTCGTAAGCTTCCGAAAGATTTCTGTATTCCTCGGAGCCGGGTGTTGAGGCTGAAATTCGTTTTGATGTTTCAAGCAGCTTTTCTCTTACGTCATAGACCTCCGAGAGTGCGTCCTCGATTTCCTCTCTCAGAGTATTTTCGGAGTTCAAAGCTTCGTTTTGCTTGAGGTATCCTATTTCAAGCGAGCTTTTGACGGTTCTCGTGCCGCTGTCAAAGGGGAGTATCCCGGTGATAATATTGAGAAGCGTGCTTTTGCCGGCACCGTTTACACCGAGCAGACCTATTCTTTCATTTTCGTTTATGCTGAACGAGACGTCCTTTAAAACAACTTCGTCCAAAAAGCTTTTGCAGATTTTATCAAGTGTTACAAGCATTCCTGCTCCTTATTTAATGAAACGGGATACATCTTCGTTTTTACCCAATATCATAAGCGATTCGCTGTCGGTAAAAACGTGTTCCGGCTTCGGAAGGGGGAATATGTTATTTCCTTGCTTTGTTGCAAGTATGCTGATTCCGTATTTTGAACGCACATTTACCTTGAGTATGCTCTTGTTAAGCCAAGAGGAGGGGACGGCTATTTCATAAATAGAGTATTCATCGTTAAGCTCGATGTAATTAAATATATTGTCCGAGCCGTATTTTACCGCAAGTCTTTCGGCGGTCTCTTTTTCGGTGTATATTACGTCGTCGGCACCGTTTCTCAAAAGAAATTTTGCGTGAACGTCCCGGCTTGCCCTTGCGAGTATAAACTTGGCACCGAGATCCTTTAATAGAGCCGTGGTTTCAAGAGAACTCTGAAAATTGTCTCCTATGGCAACAACGCACAGGTCAAAGTCTCTGACGCCTATCGTTTCCATGAACCGTTCGTTTGTGGCGTCACCGATAAGAGCGTTTGTGACAACCGATAAGACATTGTTTATACGCTCTTCATTTATGTCTATGGCCATAACGTCATTGTTTTGCTCACTGAACTTCTTCGCCATATGGCGTCCGAAACGTCCGAGTCCGATTATTAATATAGATTTCATTTTTATCCTTCCTTACCCTATGGTTATCTGTTCTTTCGGATATCTTGATATATCCGGTGCCTTAGATTCTCTGAGAGACAGCAGTAATGTCAGACCGCCGACTCTTCCGAAAAACATCAGGCATATCAGTATAAGGTGCGAATAACCTCGTAAAAACGGAGTCACACCGAGCGTTACACCTACCGTACCGATAGCCGAGGCTGTTTCAAACAGTGCTTCCTTCATGGTTATGCCGTCAATCCAAGTAATTGCTGCACCCGAGGCAGAGAAAAGAGCCATATAGAGAAATATAAGGCATACTACGTGTCGTAGGGCGTCCGGCTCGATTCTGCGTTTAAAAATCTCAACATCTTTTTTGTGCTTGAGCTCAGAAAAGATGCTTGCAATAAGCACCGCAAGCGTTGTTGTCTTAAATCCGCCGGCCGTTGAGCTCGGCGAGCCGCCGATAAGCATAAGAACGGTCATGGTTATTACGGATGCGTCGGAAAGCTTTGTCAAATCGACAGTATTAAAGCCGGCGGTTCGAGCCGTTACCGACTGGAAAAAGGCGGCAATTATTTTGTGAGGAACCGAGAACCCTTTAAAAGCGTCGCTTTTTATGTCAAATATAAGTATCAGACCTGCACCTACGACTATCAACATGGCAGTTGTGACAAGAACGATTTTTGAATGAAGCTTCAATCTTCTGAATATAAATCTTGTGTTCATAAGATCCGCCCATACAAAAAAGCCAAGTCCGCCGATTACGATGAGCAGCATAACAGTAATGTTGACTACTATATCGGCACTGTATTCGGTGAGTGAGGTGTATTCGTTTCCCGGTGTACCCATTATGTCAAAGCCGGCGTTGCAAAATGCGGAAACAGAGTGAAATACGGAAAAATAAAGTCCCTTTAAGACTCCGAATCTCGGAACAAATCTCGTTGCAAGCAAAAGTGCTCCTACGCCTTCTACGAGAAATGCTCCTCGAATCGTAAAGCGAGCCATTTTGACTATTCCGGCCATTTGAGGCGCATTTATCGATTCCAAAAGAGTGTATCTGCTTTGAAGTCCTATATTCTTTTTTGTAAATGTCATGGCGCAGACTGCAAGAGTCATAAAACCCAAGCCGCCTATCTCGATGAGACAGAGTATAACAATTTGCCCGAAGAGCGACCAGTATGTGGCGGTGTCCTGTACTACAAGCCCGGTAACACACGTAGCTGAGGTGGATGTAAACAGCGCATTCTCAAACGATGTGTGGATTCCGTCTCTCGAAGAAATGGGCAGCGTCAGAATAAACGCCCCCAGAAATATTATAGCTATATAGCCGAGTATTATTTTTTTCATCGGCGAGAGCTTGAATTTACGTTTCTTTTCTGTCTTTTTTGTTTCCATTTTTATTCCTTAAAAATTTTAATACCGCCGAGAACATCCTGACGAGTGTGGATACCACTATTATCCCCACCGCAAGAGCCATAGCGAGCTTTATGGTGTAAAATGCGCTTGTTACAAAATTGTTCCAATCATTTTTCAGGGCATAGCTCATGGTATAGTAGAGAACACCGCCGGGAATGAGAGGAATCATGGGTACTATCAAAAATGTCGATGTCGGAGTCTTTTTAATTCTTGCAAATATCTCTGCATAAATCGTAACTGCGATTGCCGCAAAAAAATACCTGAGCGGCTCGCTGTGAAACCATATTCCGAAAAATAAATATGTGCCCCAGGATAAAGCTCCTCCGAGAGTTGCGATAAGCAGCTTAGTGCCCCTCAGATTGTAAAGTATCGCGAATCCGAAGGCTCCCAACGTGCCGGTCAATATCTGTATAAAATATGTCATTTGCCGATACCTCCGAAAATGAGGGCCGCAATGATGTAACCGGCGGCTATTGCAAGCGATACAAGGCACGCTTCGCAAAATCTGAGCATTCCGGCCATTATGTCTCCGCTTATCATATCGCGTATGGAGTTAGTCAGTGCCACTCCCGGTATCAGCAGCATTATATTGCCTATTATTATTTTGTCGGTTGAATAGCCGAAGCCGAGCATTACAAAGGCAAAAGCTATCGAGCATACCGCAAAAGAGCATACAACATTGGCAAATATCATATTTACCTGAGTCTTTTCCGTGGCATATACAATCAGCTTCAGCACGATTCCTATCAGTGCCGCAGCAATTCCGTCCAAAAAGGCGCCGCCGAAAAAGATTGCAAACGCTCCGGCTATCAGGGCGCTTACGGTACATTGTATCGGGAGGTTGTATTCCTTGGTGCCTTTTTCTATCTCATCTATCTGATTGCGGATATAGTGAATATCGGGGACTCTTCGTACTATTTTCCTTGACAGGTCATTTAGCTTGTGAAGCTTTGTTAAGTCGGTGTGGTGTTTTGTAATGCGGCGCGTCTCCGTTATTGAATTGCCGTCCTTGTCCTCAAGTGTTGCAACCATGCTTGAGGTTATGGTGAAAACATCAATTCTTTTAACGTCGTATGCATTGCAGATTCTTTTTACGGAATCCTCAACACGGCTGATTTCCGCACCGCTTATAAGCATTTTTTCCCCTATGTCGAGAGCACACGTGAGAAGCATTTTTGAATCCATAAAACACCTCCGATTTTTGGACAAACTGATTATAATATAATAAGAAGCAAAAAACAATGCTTTTTAAAAACATTTACAAGGACTTAAAAGAGCAAAGCAAAACCGCAAAAGTCTCGGCTTTCGCGGTTCTTTTAAATAAAGGTTATATGGTGAGTGCCGTAATAATGCTTGAATATAGCTTTACCGGGTCGTTTAAGAAATTATTTTTGACCGCTTCAAGCTGCATACTGTCCGCTACAAATATCGTGAGCTTCATAAGTGCCTCGTCACCGTTCATAAGCGAGAATGTGACATAATAGCCGCCGCCCGGAGCGGATACGGTTTCTATCTTGTTTTCTCGCATTGTTTTAGCGAGCGTCATAAGCTTTATAGCAGAATTTACGGCTTTTTCACGGACGGTTTTGGGAAGTGAGGTTTCAAGCGTGTCAGCTATGTCCTTTCCCTTTTCGGTAGCCGTGAGCAGCTCTTCGCCGTTCTCGTCAATATCCATATCTATGGTGCCGTTTTTCAAAAGCTCCGATATAGCCTGATTTATTTCAAAATAATTGGCAAGGCCATCCTGAAGCATGGAATCGTTGAGGTTCTGTTTTGAAATCGGAGCGTCAACGGCTCTCAAAATATAGCATATCAAAAGTCTGATTTCGTCGCGGTTACGAAGCCCGCCGAGTTCTATACCCTCGTCAAAAGCGTCAAATTCCATTTTGCACCTCCGAAAAATCACTTCTTTTATTATAGCCGAAAGTGCATTACGTGTCAATCAAGGTAATCTACGGTCTCAAGATATTTTCCGTCCTTATAATAAACACGCGGAACCCTGCGGTTTATTCCGCAGCAGAACTCATAATTAAAGCTGTGAGCGTTATCGGCAACGTCCTCTACGGTTATTACATTGTCTTGATCCTTACCGACAAGCGTTACCTCATCACCCTGCTTTGCCTCGGGAATATCCGTGACATCGACCATAAATTGATCCATACAAACTCTGCCTATGATATCGGCGAATTTGCCGTGAATCAAAACCTTGCCTTTGTTTGACAGGGATCTCGGATACCCGTCGCCGTAGCCTACGGGTACAGTCGCTATACGCATATTGCTCTTTGACGTAAAAGTACTGCCGTAGCTGACGGTAAAGCCGGGTCCAACGGATTTTATGTATGCTATATGGCTCTTCAGCTCTAAAGCAGGATGAAGCTCAAGCTTTGACTTGTCTACTTCCTCCGACGGGTAAAGTCCGTATGTCATAATACCGCTTCTTACCATATCAAGGAAGTTGTCGTCAAATTCTATAATTCCCGCGGAGTTGCACATATGCTTTATCGGTATCTCAACTCCGGCTTTATCGAGCTTTCCGACAAAATCAAGGTACTTTTTCTTCTGATTGTTGCATGAAGTTTTGTCCTCTTCATCGGCGCAGGCAAAGTGGGTGAATATACCGGTTATTTCAATGTTCGGCAGAGAATATATCTTTTTGATTTCTTCTATGCTTTCATCTGTCGGCTGCATTCCGATTCTGCCCATACCGGTGTCGAGCTTTATGTGTATTTTGGCGGTTTTTCCGAGCTTTACAGCCTCGTCTGAAAGAGCCTTGGCGGTGTGATATTCAAATACCGCATGCATTATTTCGTAATTTATAAGGTCGTCATAATCCTGCGGAAAAACATATCCCAAAATAAGTATGGGGTTTTTGATGCCATTTTTGCGTAAAACCACTGCTTCCTTGGCGGTCGCAACGCCGAATGCATAACAGCCGATTTCGGATAAAGCCTTTGCTACGGGCACGGCACCGTGGCCGTATGCGTCTGTTTTGATTATTGCCATTACCTTTGTTTCTTTGCCGACCTTATCCATGGCATTTTTGATATTTCGGCAAATTGCGTCAAGGTCTATCTTGGCGTAAACTCTCTGTGGGAGCATATTTCAAACCTTCTTTATACTATTTCGCACAGCGGTGCGATTTTAATGTTTTCTATAGTCAATGCGGCTCTTATTTTCCTTACGAATTCCAAAGCCTTTGCTCCGTCTCCGTGAACGCATATAGAGTTTGCTTCTATCGCAATCTCCTTGCCGGTTATCGTGGTTACCTTGCCGTGCTTTACCATTCCGATAACGCGCTTTATGGCTTCGTCCTCGTCGGTTATGACTGCGCCCGGCTTTGTCCTCGCGACAAGTGAGCCGTCCTCCTCATATGCCCTGTCGGCAAAAACCTCCTTGGCGCATTTAAGACCGGTGTCGGCGGCGGCTTTAAGCATTTGACTGCCCGAAAGACCGAGAAGTATAAGGTTCGGGTCAACCTCGTATATTCCCTCGCATATTGCCTTTGACAGCGCATAGTCCTTGCCGGCGGTGTTGTAAAGCGCACCGTGAGGCTTTACGTGCTGAATTTTAAGACCGTTAGCCTTTGCGAAAGCCGACAGAGCACCTATCTGATACATTACGTAAGCCTTTGCATCTGCGGGGCTTACGTTCATATTGCGCCTGCCGAAGCCCATAAGATCGGGGTAGCCGGGGTGTGCGCCGAGATTTACGTTGTTTTCTTTAAGTATTTTAACCGTCTTATCCATAACCACGGGGTCGGAAGCGTGAAATCCGCAGGCTACGTTTGCCGATGAGATGTATTTTGCAACCTCTTCGTCAAGACCTATTTTATATGCGCCGAAGCTCTCGCCCATATCGCAGTTTAAATCTACAGTTGTTGCCATTTTATCTCCTCCCGTTAAAATTTGAGATCGGTATTTTTAATGTCGGTAATAAGCATGTGACCCGGAGCATGCGTTATGCAAAAGTCGGGCTTTGAATTCATCATTATAGACTGCGGAGTTACGCCGCAAGCCCAAAATACAGGTGTTTCACCCGGCTTTACGGTAACTGCGTCGCCGAAATCGGGCTTGTTTATATCACTTATGCCTATCTGCTCGGGATGACCTATCTGAATAGGCGTACCGTGTACGCGCGGCATAGAGGAGGTGATGTTGACCGCTTTTACAATCTGGTCGCGGGGCAGGGGACGCATACTTACAACCATCTTGCCGGAAAATACGCCGGCTGGTTCGCAGTCGATATTTGTAAGATACATCGGAACGTTTTTGTGCTCCTCAATGTGACGTACCGTAATACCGCTGTCCAAAAGTTCGCTTTCAAACGAAAAACTGCAGCCTATGAGGAACGCTACAAGGTCGTCGCGCCAAAATTGCTCTACGCTGTCATATTCGCCGGTCATAACACCCTTTTCATATATTCTGTATTTGGGAATGTCCGTTGCGATATTGCAGTCCTTTGCAATCTTTTTAAGATACGGGTCTCCAACGTCCGATACCTCAAGTATGGGGCAGGGCTTCGGATTTCTCTGCGTAAACAGAAGAAAGTCGTATGCAAGCTCCTTCGGCAGTATTGCGAGATTGGCCTGAGCATAGCCGAGGCACATTCCCGATGTCTGACCCGTTATTTTTTTATCTCTTATCAGTTTTCTGACTTCATACGGAGCCATATGTGCTAAATCCATTGTTGTCACCTCTTGTTAATAGTGGAGCAGATATGAGTGGAATTCCTTTTGTTCCTGCTTTAAAAGCCGTTCTGCTTTTTGTCTGTCGATAAGCTCAAAATGGACCTTGGTACCGGGTCTTGCCTGAGCCAAAAGCGGAAGATCCACAGAAATTACCGTTGCGATTTTGGCATAACCGCCGGTAGTCTGCCTGTCTGCAAGCATTATTATCGGGTTCCCCGTGCGCGGGATTTGTATGCTGCCGAAAACAATGCCGTCGGAAATAATATCGACAGTATTTTTGTATTCAATCTTTTCGCCGGACAGCTTGCAGCCCATTCTGTCGGATTCGTTTGTAACCGTGTATGTGCTGTTTAAAAATGTTTTAATTCCGTGATCCGTAAAATAATCGTCCTGTGGGCCCAAAAGCACTCTTACGGTTATTTCGTCGCTTCCGAAATCCTCTTTCGGTGCCGAATGTATAAGATGCTTGTGAAATTCATCGTATACATCTCTGCACGGAACAATATCGCCCGCCTTTAACGGTCTGCCGTCAAGTCCGCCGAGCTTGCATTTCAGATTTGTAGAGCGGCTGCCCATAATAACAGGAACATCTATACCGCCGCGAACCGCTATATAAGCTCTCATTCCGCTTTCTGCAGCGGAAAATGTCAGCGTTTCATCTTGCTTTACAAATACGGTCGTATACATTTCAACGGGTACACCGTCAAGCTTAGGCGACATATCGGCACCCGTAATCGCAATGTAATTTGACTCTAAAAATTTAAAGGAGCCTCCGAGATATGTCATCTCTATTACGGCTTCATCGGTAAAATTACCGACGAGTGCGTTTGCTATGTGGTAGGAGCGAACGTCCATAACGCCGGAGGCGTTAAACCCCATAGCCGCAAAGCCTTTTCTTCCGCCGTCCTGAATTGTGGATAACATTCCGGGAGTAATGACCTTAATACTCATTCGCCGTCACCTCCGATGATGCGACACTCGTATGTGCCGTTTTGAACCTTTGCCGATATATCGTCGAAGGTTTCTTTGTCAATCGGGACAAATCTTATATAATCTCCGGCTGAATAAAGTATCGGCTCGTCTCTTTCCGGGTCGTACGGCTTTACGGGTGTCGTACCGATAAGCCTCCAACCTCCGGGTGAGGAGAGAGGGTAAATGCCCGTTTGCTCGCCGCCTATTCCGACAGCACCTGCATGAATCTTAGTCCTCGGATTTTGCAGCCTCGGAGTTTTGATTCTGTCATCAAGGCCTCCGAGATACGCAAATCCGGGCAAAAAGCCCAGCATATAAATCAAATAATCGGTTCCCGAGTGTATCTTTATAACCTCATCCTCGGTAAGCTTGTTGATTTCTGCAACGTCTTTTAAATCCTCGCCGTATTCGCCGCCGTACAGCACCGGTATTTCTATAATTCTCTTCCTGCCATCCGAGGACGCTTCAAGGTCGCCGCAAAGCTTCGTTATCTTTGCCTTAAGCTTTTCTCCGCCCGTAATGCACGGGTCATAGATTATAAGAAGCGACCGAAACGTCGGAACAGTCTCGACAATACCGAGAATGTTTTTTTTATGGAGTGCTTTGTCAAGCGCGTGAACGCAGGCGTTTATTTCGGCGCTTATTTCATTGCCGAATTCGACGGTTATTGCGCTGTCGCCGGAAGAGAGAAATTTAGGAGCATTCATACAAATACCTCTTGAAATTATTTTCTGTCGTCAAAAAATCCGAGCTCTATTGTTTTATCAAACCAGGTCTTGCATTTTTCGGTGAGCGTGGGAGCGTATCTTATACACTCACGCATCATATTGACCATCATCATATTTGTAGTGAGGTCAAAACCGTCTATCGACGGTATCTGCCAACCGTACATATCAACCATGCCGCTTCTTGCCGCAGTCTTTAAGACGTCTTTTTCAAGCTCTGCGTCGTGCATGATGTTTATATCGCCTTTAAGATAGGCTATTGCAGCAATCATACCGTAGCAGCCCCAGTCCGAAACGGTTGCGGTTATAATGTTGTCTGCGGCGACAACGCTTGCGATTCCTCCGTTACAGCCGCATACGCAGTTCGATTTTTCAGAGGTGTAGGGGACATATTTTTTAATGTGGTCAAGAACTGTGCCCATACCCAATTCGTTTCCGAGGTCGCCTATTGCAATATTCAAAACCCCGGCCTTTTGAAGCTTTGTAAAGAGTATGTCACCCTTTGCCTCAAGAGCCGTAGTGTTTTTGCCTACCGCGTTGTGATATTCACCGACGCCGTTTGCACCGGGGAACTCATTTGCAATTACGGCCTTTGGCATCCCCTTTGAAATAATCTCGTCGGCAAGAGCTTCCGCTTTATCTTTGTCCTTTGTGAATGGGATGAATGCCATGGAAACGGGGTGAGCGTTCATCTCTTCGATGGTATCGTAAAGGTGAAGGCCTATCACCCTTGACATATTTCTGACGGCTTCTACATTTTCGTCTTGGCAGATTATAACGGGTTTTACATCAAATGCGAGCGACAGTGCTCTTGCAAGAAGCATCGAGCTTACTATGCCGTCAGTCTCGGCATGATGATGGTCAAGCAAAACGAAGCCGGTCATTATATATACAATATCGTCTTTTTTAAGTGTCGCGCACAGCTTTTTGGCAGCGTTCATTGTAGTGGGCATACCGGTATACTCGCGCGAGGCCTTGTAGAGGATGCGGCAAACACCGTATCCGCGCGGATCGAGATTTGCGAGATTATCAAGATTTTCGCCTATATTAATGTCTGTAAGTGCTTTTTGATCCATAATTATTCTCCCTCTTTAAAAAGAATACAAGGCTGTTCCGATTTAAGCGAAACAGCCGTATTGCAGATGTGTATTATCGGTTTTATTCACCGCATTCGTCATGAAGACGTTTGAGGTATGCGTCCTGAAGAGTTTTGATGATTTCGGGAGCTTTGCCGCCGACGGGCTCACCGTCAAGCTCGCATGCAGGCATACAAAGAGCGCCCGAGGACGAAACTATTATTTCGTCGGCGTTTTTAAGCTCTTCGAGAGTATAGTCGCGTTCTTCTACCGGTATGCCTTTTTCGTGGCAAATCTCTATAAGGTGCTTTCTGGTGATACCGGGCAAAACGAGGCAGTCAAGCTGATGGGTAATGAACTTGCCGTCTTTTATTATTGAAACGTTTGAGTGAGCGCACTCCGTTACGAGATCTCCGCGGTGGAATACAGTTTCGTCGCAACCCTTTTCAAGAGCTCTTTGCGAAGCCAAAACGCTCGGTATAAGGTTAAGAGTTTTAACATTGCAGTAATAAAATCTCTTGTCCTCCATGGTAGCGAGCTTGTAGCGAAGAGATAAATCCTTCATCGGGCAGGGCCTTGTGTATATAAGGAGATTAGAGGGCGAGTCGGGGAAAACGTGATTGCGTATTCCGGTTCCTCTTGTAGCTTCCCAATAAACAAACTGATTGGGGTCATCCACCTTGTTTACGCACTCATAGAGTGTCTTTTTAAGCTCTTCACGCGGCATCGGAGCAGGTATTTCGAGCAGCCTGCAGCTGTTGTAAAATCTGTCGAGGTGATCCTCAAGCGCAAAGATGGTGCGGTTTACCGAATATGTAGCGTCGTAAACTCCGTCGCCGAAGTACATGGCGCGGTCGTTCATCGGGACCGTCATCTTTTCAATAAGATCGAATTTGCCGTTGTAGTAACCGATATTTTCCATTTTTGTCAGCTCCCCAAAATAATGTTATAAAAGCAAAACAAGTCAAGCCCAATTGAGTTTTGCCCGCCATCGCACAGAATTCAAAAAGACTTAACTTACAATAAGACATTATAATACGGCATTTTTTACCTGTCAATAAAAATTAAACAAATCGTAAAATAATGTCGAAATTGACTAAAATTATCGTATATGTACTATTTCTCCCGAGGTTATGGTTTTTGTTTCACCGTCCGACAGAATTACAAGGCCACCGTCCGGGGCTATGTCGAGAACCTTTGCGTCATATTCGCTGTCAGGCGTTATAACCCTGACGATTTGACCTAAAGACGCCGAGTACATTTTCAGCCTGTTTATTATTTCACCGGTGTTTTCGGCGTTGAGGGCGTCGCGGCGTATGATGTAGCGGTCAAGGTTGTTTACTATGTCAACCGCTATTTCGTTGTGGTCAAGCTCACCATCGTATTTATCGCCTATGCTTGCGGCAGTATACATTATTTCCTCCGGGAATTCCTGCTTTTCAATATTAAGACCTATTCCAACTACGGCGTATTTCGGCTTGCCGTTTTTATTTACTATTTCACACAGTATACCGCATATTTTTTTGCCGTCGAGTAAAATATCGTTCGGCCATTTTATTTTGCAGTCAAAATCAAAAAAGTTAAAGAGCGTATCGCGCACGGCAAGTCCCGCAAGACTTGACAGCAGGTCAAAATTGGGCTCTTTTCCGCTTATCTCGTAAACGATTGAAATGTATACGCCGGTACCCTTGGGTGAGCAAAATGTTCTGCCGGAGCGGCCTTTGCCGGCGGTTTGACAGTCGGATACAACGAAAGCTCCGAGGCCCTTGCCGTCGCCGCAAAGCTTTTTTGCGACCTCGTTTGTGGATTCGGTTTCGGCAAAATAATGCAGCCTGCGCTTTGAGCGATATTGTCTTAAGTGATATATAAGGCTTCTTTCGTTAAGTAAAAGATTGTTCATTTATTATCAGTCCGTTTCGGTTTAATAATGATATATATTGCTGCCGCACTCGGTGCAATACTGATATTTTACATAATAGTATTTGTAAGGTCAAGTGTATTTGGAAAAAACCGACAAATCCGCGTTAAATGAATGCCGCTAATCCATTTGCCGAAAAAATGTCGGATTTTTGTGATGAATTTATCTATTATCCATTGACTTTTTTTGCGATTTATTGTAAATTATATTATGTTATGCAACAAATATGTATGAGTGAAGTTTAGCTTTTAAAACCACTCGGAAGGGGAAACTCATTATGTCTAAAAAAGAAAAAATACCTTCAACTCCCGAAATGAGAGCCCAAAAGCTTGCTCGCAGTGCCGAAAAGAGAAAGATTTTCGGTAAGACTTTTGAAAAGGCTTTCGGAATTATGCTTGCGCTTTTGCTTGTTTACTCGGTATGCAGCATAGCTTTTAAACCTGCTACCGCTCCGGTTGCAACAAGTGCCGGCACTCAGACCTCATCAGGTTCTTCGTCGGGCAGTTCTTCGTCGGGCAGCTCTTCATCGGGCAGCAGCTCTTCAGGCAGTGCTTCAAGCAGTGCTTCTTCCGATAATACCGCTTCTGCTTCTTCGGACAACTCTTCGGCTGCTCAGGGCAATGCCGCAGCTCCCACAGAGCTTTCCGCATCAAGCTCGGTAGAAGATGTTGTTAATTACTTCAATAAGGCCATCAATAATGTTAAGCCGAACGCTAAAGAGATAACTCTTACAAAAGAGAAAAACTCCCAGGCAGGCAGTGTTTCAGGTGACCTTCCCAAGACTCTTACAAGCATGGCCGATTCTCTTATAGCAGCCAATATGGGCGACAAAGATGTTTCTACCGTTTCTCCGGCAACCTCGGTTGACGATAAAAACGCTATGTTCCCCGTAGAGAACGAGAACTGGTCAAGCCAGCTTACAGCTGACGACATCGAGAGCAAGGAAGTAGTTGATAACGGCAGCTCTTATGTTATAACTCTTAACATCAAGGCTGATGAGCCGTCTACCGATACTGCTCACGGCAACGGCCACAACGGAAAAGTATTCTCTGTTGTAATGCCGTCAATTGTTACCGATAACGCAGGTCCTGCAGCAAGCATTATTAAGGATGTTAAAACAGGCCACAGCGACGGTTATGTTAAGATCACCGTTGATAAGGCGTCCGGTAATGTTACCGAGGCTACATACTATTTTGTATGGACTCTTTCTCTTACCGCATTGTCAAAGAATGTTTCAATTCCTTTCGGACTTGAAAAGAACTTCACGATTGCTTGGTAATTAAGCTAAACAAACAAATCTTAAGGCACCTCATTTGAGGTGCCTTTTATTTTTTGCCGTTGTGCCGAGAGTAAAAACCGTTTTCTTACGGACAAAGCTATCGGTATCTTTTCGGCAATGCAAAACGTAATCGGCAGCAATAACAGTAAAAAACAACAGTAAAAAAGAGGTGCGCCGAAAACAGCGTACCTCTTTTTGTCTTTGTAATTGCAAGCCTTAGTTTTTGAGGCTCTGAAGCGGAGCCGGTATTCTTCCGCCGCGGTTAATGAACTTAGCGGGGGAAGAGGTGTTAACTTTCATTATGGGCGAACTGCCGAAAAGACCGCCGAATTCAACCTCATCATCATTGCTTCTGCCGATTGCGGGGATAACTCTTACGGCTGTGGTCTTTGAATTAACCATACCGATAGCCGCCTCATCGGCGATTATTGCGGATATTACCTCGGCAGGTGTATCGCCCGGTACGGCTATCATATCAAGTCCTACGGAGCATACTGCGGTCATTGCCTCAAGCTTTTCTATTTTGAGCGTTCCGCTCCTTGCGGCGTCTATCATTCCCGCGTCCTCGGAAACGGGTATAAATGCGCCGGAAAGTCCTCCGACGTGTGAGGACGCCATAACGCCGCCTTTTTTTACTGCGTCATTCAAAAGAGCAAGGCAGGCTGTTGTACCGCAGGCACCGCACTGCTCAAGTCCCATTTCTTCAAGAATGTGCGCAACCGAATCTCCGACCGCCGGTGTGGGGGCAAGAGACAAGTCTACAATGCCGAACGGGACACCGAGCTTTTCTGCGGCTCTTGATGCTACAAGCTGACCGACTCTCGTTATTTTGAATGCAGTCTTTTTAACAACGTCGGCAACGTCCGTAATATTTCCGTCGGGTATTTTTGAGAGAGCAGAGCGAACAACTCCGGGTCCCGATACGCCTACGTTGATAACGCTGTCGGGCTCTCCCGCACCGTGAAAAGCACCTGCCATAAACGGGTTGTCATCGGGAGCGTTGCAAAACACAACGAGCTTTGACGGTCCTACAAGACCCTTATCCTTAGTAAGAACAGCCGATTCGCGGACTATTTTTCCCATAAGGGCAACAGCATCCATATTTATACCGGCTTTTGTGGAGCCTATGTTAACGCTTGAGCAGAGTCTTTCGGTTACGGCAAGAGCCTCGGGTATACTTCTTATAAGCTCCTCGTCTCCCTTTGCAAACCCCTTTTGCACAAGTGCCGAATATCCGCCTAAAAAGTTTACTCCGACTGCCTTTGCGGCCTTGTCAAGAGTCTTGGCGTATTTTATGGGGTCGCCTCCGGCAGACGCGAATATCATTGACACGGGAGTTACTGATATTCGCTTGTTGATTATCGGAACACCGTATTCCTTTTCTATCTCTTCACCTGTTCTGACAAGATTTTCGGCCTTGCGGCATATCTTATCATAAATTCTGCCGCACGCCTTGTCAGCGTCCGAGTCCGCACAGTCGAGAAGAGATATTCCCATAGTGATGGTTCGTATGTCGAGATTTTCCTCCCGAATCATATTGATAGTTTCAAGTATATCCTGTGTGTTTATCATAGAATTCTTCCCTTACTTGGAATATTTATAAATTATATGTGATGCATCGTATTAAAAATGTCCTCGTGAACGGCATTCATCGAAAGTCCGGTCTTTTCACCGAGAGAGGAGATTTCATCCGCAAAAGAGGTAAAGGGTATATCGCATTTGTCAACGTCAACGAGCATTATCATACAAAACATATCCTGTAAAATCGATTGTGTGACCTCAATTATGTTGACGGAATGCTTCGCGCAGAGCGTAGATACTTCGGCGAGTATGCCCACGGTGTCCTTACCGACAACGGTTATAATAGAACGCATAAAATGTACCTCCAAAAAAATTCTTAGGATATTTTATCACACTTTTGCTCCGTTTAACATATCAAATGACAAATTTTTTCAAAAAACAGTATATTCTTTTTTTAAAATATGCTATTATATCCTAAGAATAATTCCACTTGAGGCGATTTGATGTATAAAAGAACAGTTGACTTGCACGTCCATACCGATAATTCCCCCGACGGTAACCATTCCGCAATGTTTATCTGCGAAAAAGCAGAACTTACGGAACTTCGCGCTTTGGCTTTCTGTGACCATTGTGAAATAGACAGCTTTTATCAGGACAAGTATGATAAACGTATACGCTCGGCGTATTACGAGGTGGCAATGGCACAGTCGGCATTCCGCGGGAAGGTGCTTGTGCTTGAGGGCATAGAGCTCGGCCAGCCTCACTATGACCCGGAGCTTGCCGAAAAGGTGCTTGCCATGCGAGAGTATGACCAGGTCATAGGTTCTGTGCATAATCTTCGCAATACACAGGACTTTTATTATATGGACAGCTTTACCGAGGAGAGTGCAAACGATTATTTTAATCGCTATCTCGATGAAATTCTCGGCCTTTTGGAGTGGGGTAATTTTGATATACTCGCTCATCTGACATATCCTCTCAGATATTTCTATTCAAAATCCGGCATCATTATTGATATGTCAAGATACAGCAAAAAAGTAGATGAAATATTAAAACTGACTGCCGAAAAGGGTAAGGCACTTGAGGTGAATTCGGCGGGACTTCGCCAACCCATTAAAAAGCTTGCACCCGAAGCTGATGTTGTAAAGCGTTTTAAAGAGCTCGGAGGAAAATATGTAACCTTCGGCTCTGACGCGCATTTTGCAGAAGACCTTGCGGCCGGACTTACCGAAGCATATGACGCTATGAAAGCCGCCGGCTTTAATGAGATGACGCTCTTTCAGCAGCGCACGCCTCTTCTGATGCCCATTGAATAATAATTTAAATCGAAACGGAATTTATTTATGATTGTAAAAGCAGCCGCAAAAATAAATCTGATGCTTGATGTTGTCGGAAAACTTCCGAACGGCTACCACAGCTTATTTATGATAATGCAGTCGGTAAGCTGTTATGATACCGTGCGTGTTGACAGAACAGGCGAAAACGGCATTAAGATAATATCCTCCGACGAACGTGTACCGAAGGACGAAAAAAACATTGCTTATAAAGCCGCCGAGGCCTTTTTTGATTACGCCGGTATTTCCGATAGGGGTATAGAGATTGAAATCGGTAAAAAAATTCCCATGGCGGCAGGTCTCGCCGGCGGAAGTGCCGACGGTGCAGGAGTGCTGTATATATTGAACAGGCTGTATAAAACAGGCTTTGACGAATTTACTCTTTGCTCGATAGGCGAAAAAGTCGGAGCGGACGTACCGTTTTCTCTGACGGGCGGAACAAGCCTTTGCGTGGACACAGGCGGTGTTATAGCTCCGCTTCCCGCAATTTCCGACTGCTTTATTGTTCTGTGTAAGCCCGATATGGGCGTTTCTACCGTGAATGCATACAAACAGATAGACGAGGCGCAGCGTATACGTCATGCAGACCGCACCGCCATGCTGTATGCAATGAAAAACCGCGATACCGCACTTATGTACGAGAAAATGAACAATGTTTTCGAGCAGGTGATAGAGGTACCGAAACGCCCGTATATCAAACAGACCATGAAGCGCTGCGGTGCTAAGGCTGCGCTTATGAGCGGAAGCGGACCTACTGTATTCGGCATATTCACATCGGAAGACGAAGCCCGGCTTTGCTTTAATAAGCTTAAAATGCAATTCAGCGAAACATACCTTACAAGACCCGTAAAAAGGGGTATAGAGGAAGTATAAAAATGAGCAGCAGATATTCTTATGTATTGATTGCGGCAGCGTTTCTGACGGCGGCGGTTTTGATATTATCTCTTGCGTTAAAAGATAACAGCGTGGTATTTTACGGCGGCTGACAGAATTGGGGCTTCGGCTGCCTCCCGAGTACCCGTATACGAAACGAAAAAATATAAGAAAAAACAGCTAACGGCAATGATTGTCACATTTAATCATTGCCGTTATTTTTTATTGCCCTATGCAGTTTTTGTCGAATATATTTTAAATCTGCAAAAATCCAACCTTTTTCATTGCTTTTCTGAGAGTGCGTTCTGCGGTGTAGGAGGCTTTTTCTGCGCCCTCCTTCATGCATTCCGCGAGATAAGCCTTGTCGCTTATAAGGCGGTTGTATTCATCTCTCAGAGGACGGAGCTCGTCGCACACGGCTTCACCGACTGCGTTTTTAAAGTCGCCGTAGCCCTTGCCGTCAAATTCCTTTTCTATTTCCTCATCCGATTTTCCGGTGCAGCAAGAGTAAATTCCCATAAGGTTGTTTACGCCGTCTTTGCCGTCTTTTCTGTATACGCGTGCTTCGCTGTCGGTGACGGCGCTTTTGATTTTCTTCATAATTGTATTGTCGTCGTCAAGCACGGAAATAAACGCCTTTGGATTGGTGTCTGATTTGCTCATTTTTTTATTCGGTTCCTGAAGCGACATTATTTTGGCGCCGCTCTTACCTATAAACGGTTCGGGAAGCTTAAAGGTGTTTCCGTAAAGGCCGTTAAATCTGTCGGCAATATTTCTTGTTATTTCAAGATGCTGTTTTTGGTCAATGCCTATCGGAACAAAGTCGGTCTGATATAAGAGTATATCCGCCGCCATAAGTACGGGATATGCGAAAAGACCGACATTTACATTGTCGGGGTGTTTTTCGCTCTTGTCCTTAAATTGTGTCATTCTTGAAGCCTCTCCGAATTGGGTATAGCAGTCAAGAATCCACGCAAGCTGTGCATGAGCGGGAACGTGGCTCTGAACAAACACCGTGTTTTTGTGTGGGTCAAGACCGAGCGCCAATAAAAGAGCGTACATCTCCGTGGTTCTTCTGCGAAGATCCGCGGGATTCGGTCTTACCGTTATCGAGTGCAAATCGGCAACGCCGAAAAAGCAATCATAGCCGTCGGACATATTTTTCCAATTTTTCAAAGCGCCGAGATAATTGCCGAGGGTCGGCGTGCCCGTCGGTTGTATTAAGCTGAGTACGGTTTGTTTCTTTTCCTGATTATTTTCCATTCTTATTACTCCGTTACTGTTTTATGCAATAATACCGTAATTTTAACTTTACGGTTAGACTGCTTATAGTTTAAATTGAATTTGCTCTTTTGTCAATGTCAATGCAGGGTCATATCGGATGTTTTTGCCTGTGAGACACTTATTTTCGATGCTCCGGCTTTGTTATCGGTGCATTCGACATTTCACATAATACAGAATGCCGCCGAAACAGAGCTTCGACGGCACTTTTTACAGTTTGCTTATTTCGTCCATTATGTAGTCGAGAACCTTCACGGGCTCAATGCCGAGTACAACGGCAAATTCCTCATATATCAGAGCTTCCGCTTCCTTTAAAAAAGCCTCGTCCGATTGGTGGAGCCGCTTACCGCTCTCTTCGCGTTCGGTTTTGTGCAGGCGGATGGTTTTAATCACATTGATTATTTTGCCTCTGTCTCCCGAAGCTAAAGCACTCTTAAAAAAATCCTTTCTCTCGGCGTCGTTTTCAATCCACTCCGATGTGTCCTCTGCGGCATTACTGATAAGCTCGTCTATTTCGTCTTTTTCAATGACGCTGTGCATTTTTTCCATAAGCTTTTCATTGTCCGACGGAACAAAAATTTTTGAGTTTTTCCTGTACACAGGATTTAATATAAAGTATACGGTGCTTTTACCGCCGACGCGCATTTTTTCGGTTCCCGTTATGTGGCATATTCCCTGAGAGCCGTAAACAACAACGTCACCTTCTTTGAATGTAGTGTTTTCTTTTATTTTTTCCACGGTTTTTTTCCTCCGTAATACTTTTTTGCAATTTCGGTTTGTTTTACCGAGTCCAAAGCGTTCATGCGTTTCGACCAAGCATCATTTGAATGCAGCTTTTCCTCCGACGTTTCGTAAAAAGAGCATTTCTCACCGAGACATTTTTTTACGCTTAAAACGGAGCAGCCGTTTCTTTCCGTGCAATATATGCAGCAAAATGTGTCGTTACTGTTTTTGCTTTTATCCGTAAAATCTTTTTTATCTGACATAGTATCACTTCTTTTGTGCTTTATAATATATTATAACATCTTTTTTGTGTTTTTGTTATTGACATATTAGATAAATTTATATTGTTTGTCGGTTTATATAAAATAGCCAAATTGTCGTAAAAATCGGTCTGTATAACGGCGTATGGCAATATATATGTATTAAGAAAAAATACGGAGCGGATGTGTGCGCCATGATAATAAAATTCAAAAGACCTGTAGCGATTTTTTGCGGAATTATTCTGATGGTATTCGGACTGTTGTTTTTGCTTTATGCCGTTTTCGGAATGAACGGTGACGAAGAAATAAGAGCAAAAAAGACCATAGCTCAGCATGATACGTCCGTTGATCCGGAAAAGCCGATGGTTGCCCTGACGTATGACGACGGTCCGTACACTCCCGTCACCGGAAGAATTCTCGAAAGCCTCAAGGCGGTGGGCGGCAGAGCAACTTTTTTTGTTGTCGGCAGCAGAATAGACGGTCGCGAGGAAATAACAAGGAAAATAACAGAATACGGCTGCGAAATAGGCAATCACACTTACGGACATGTCGTGCTTACCAAAACAGACAACGAAAACGCTTTACGCGAGATTGCAAAAAATGATGAGGTGATTTTTGATACCGTCGGAATAAAGCCAAGCGTCGTAAGACCTCCGTGCGGCTGTTATAATGATTTTATAAGACAAAACGAGAAAAGACCGCTCGTCATGTGGACGATTGACACAAGAGACTGGAGTCATCAAAACAAGGACCGTACGGTAAATACGGTGCTATCGAGCGTCAAGGACGGAGATATCGTTTTGATGCACGATTTATTTGTCCCTACGGCGGAAGCGTCGGAAATACTGATTCCCGAGCTTGTGAATCGCGGCTTTCAGCTTGTCACCGTGAGTGAACTCATCAATTATCGCGGCGAGATAAACGGGACAGTTTTAAATAACAGTTGACAAACCGAGTTCAATAAGTTATCATATTAGCATATTAACACTTTACCACGGTAAAACACGGAGGACGTTATGAAAAAGATTTTAAGTATTTTGCTTGCTGCTGCCTTGATTGTATGCACATTTGCCGCTTGCGGCAACAAAAAAACCGATACTTCTTCGGACCTTGCATATGTTAAAGATAAAGGAACGCTTGTTATCGGCATTACTCTTTTTGCTCCTATGGATTATTATGAAGAGGGTAATACCACAGACCTTAAGGGCTTTGAGGCTGATTTTGCAAGAGCTGTTTGCGAAAAACTCGGTGTTACGCCCACTTTCCAGGTAATAAGTTGGGAGGCAAAAGAGAGCGAGCTCAATTCAAAAAATGTTGACTGCCTTTGGAACGGCCTTACAATAACCGACGCGAGAAAAAACACCATGTCTATCTCAACGCCCTATATGGCAAATAAACAGGTTCTCATAACAAAGAGTGAAAATGCCGATAAATATTCTTCGGCAGGTTCGTTAAAGGGTGCAACGGTAGTTGCCGAAAAAGAATCCGCAGGTGAAGAGGTTGCAACAAGCGACGCATTCTTTGAGGGTGCAAACTACACGGCGGTTGACTCAATGGCAAAGGCGATAATGGAGGTTTCCTCCGGCACGGCAGATGCCGCTGTTATAGACTATGTTACCGGCATCGGTTCAATAGGCGAGGGCACCAACTATACAAATATAGTTATGGTAAGCGGCGCGAATTTTGCAGATGAGGAATACGGTATCGCTTTCAGAAAAGACAGCGATATAACTCCCGAGGTTAACAAAGCAATCGACGAGCTTGCAAAGGACGGTACTCTCAGAACCATTGCAGAAAAATATAAACTCGGCGGTCAACTCCTTGTAGGCTGAAAAAACTAAAAAATAACTTTTTGAGGCGGCGGCGCGTCTGCGCTTGCCGTCTAAAAGTTTGTTTAAGGTGAAGTTATGGACTCTTTTGTGAATATATCAATGGAGCTTTTAAAGGGGTTCTGCGAGAATTTGAAGCTGTTTTCGCTGACGCTTCTGTTTTCTGTTCCCGCAGGACTTCTTGTTATGTTTTGCTCTATATCAAAATTCAAGCCGCTGAAGTGGCTTTCTAAGACCTTTGTATGGATAATTCGCGGCACACCGCTTATGCTCCAGCTTTTTGTTGTGCTGTATGTTCCCGGGCTTTTGTTTAACACACCTATTAAAGTGCGTTTTACGGCGGCTCTGATAGCGTTTGTAATAAATTACGCCTGCTATTTTTCCGAGATTTACCGCGGTGGCATAGAGAGCATTTCAAAAGGTCAGTACGAGGCAGGGCAGGTTCTCGGTATGACAAAGCCGCAAATATTTTTTAAGGTAATACTTTTGCAGGTGGTAAAGAGAATAGTTCCGCCGATGAGCAACGAAGTAATAACCCTTGTAAAAGATACTTCCTTGGCAAGGGTAATAGCCGTTGCGGAAATAATAATGGCTGCCGACAGGTTTTCGGCACGCGGAATAATTTGGCCGCTGTTCTATACAGGTGCGTTTTTCTTGATATTTAACGGCTTGCTGACTGTTATCTTTAATAAGATTGAAAAGAAACTCGATTATTTCAGAGGTTAATTTATGACTGTACTTGAAGTAAACAATATACATAAAAGATTTGGTAAAACCGATGTCTTAAAGGGCATTGATTTTAAAATAGAAGAGGGAGAGGTAGTCTCCGTCATAGGCTCCTCCGGCAGCGGTAAAACCACACTTTTGCGCTGCATAACCGGACTTGAATCTGCAGACGAGGGAAGAATTTCCGTAGGCGGAAGAGTAACGTTTGACAGCGAGCGTAAGGAGAAGCTGTCAAGAGAAGAAAAGCGTGAAAATCAGCTTTGCACAGGGCTTGTTTTTCAGTCGTTTAATCTTTTTCCGCAGTATACGGTTCTTCGCAACGTAACGCTTGCCAAAGAGCTTTTGGTAAAAGAAGAGTGTAAAAAAAATAAGCTCTCACGTGAAGATAAAAAGAATAAGCTTGCCGCTATCAGCACCGAAGCGATAAAAATAATTGAAAGTGTAGGCCTCAGGGATAAGACGGAAAATTATCCTTGCGAGCTCTCCGGCGGTCAGCAGCAGCGAGTCGCGATAGCGCGCGCACTTATGCTGTCTCCGCAGCTTTTATGTTTTGACGAGCCCACAAGTGCCCTTGACCCCGAAATTACCGGTGAGGTTTTAAATGTTATCAGAAAACTCGCACAGGACGGCAAGACCATGCTTATAGTCACTCACGAAATGGGATTTGCCCGCGAGGTTTCAAATAAGGTCATATATATGCATGAGGGCGTTATCGCGGAAGAGGGAACACCCGAAGAGATTTTTGACAATCCGAAGAGCGATCGCCTAAAATCATTCTTAAATTCCACCCTCCGAATATAATCCCGTAAACTTACCGCCTCCGCAAAGAAACGTGGGGCAGACGGATATAAAAAAACCACTCGCTGTGCGGGTGGTTTTTTATTTGCTGTGCCGGCCTTAAAACGGTCGGTGCTTTTATTTTTGCTTGTAATGTTTAAGGAAGTCTTCAAATTCCTCGCAGGCTTTATTAAGCTGCTTTACTGTGGGCAGGTACACTATTCTCACATGGTCGGGCGTGGGGTAGTTGAATGCGCTTCCCTGAACCAATAGAATTTTTTTACTTACAAGGAAATCATATACCATCTGCTCGTCGTTTTTGATGTTGTATTTTTTGCTGTCTATTTTCGGGAAGATGTAAAATGCCGCCTTGGGTTTCATTGCGGAAACGCCGTCAATGCTGTTTAAAGCTTTCCAAACGGCTTCGCGCTGTTCGTATATTCTGCCGCCGGGTAAAAGCAATTCGTCAATGCTCTGATAGCCGCCTAATGCAGTCTGTATAATTTCCTGAGCCGGAACGTTTGAGCAAAGACGCATGGATGAGAGCAAGTTGAGTCCTTCAATATAATCTTTTATAGGTGCTTTGTTGCCGCTTATACACATCCAACCGCAACGGAATCCCGCTATTCTGTGCGATTTTGAAAGTCCGTTAAAGGTAATGCACGGAATATCCGGAGCGAGAGAGGCTATCGAAATGTGTTTTAACGAATCCATAACAAGTCTGTCATATATCTCGTCCGAAAAGATTATGAGCTGATGACTGCGCGCCACCTCGACTATTTCTTTAAGTATCTCTTCCGAGTAGAGCGCGCCTGTGGGATTGTTCGGGTTGATAATTACGATGCCCTTGGTTTTGTCGGTGATTTTTTTCTTGATGTCGTCAATGTCGGGGTTCCATTCGTTCTGCTCATCACAGATATAGTGAACGGCATTTCCGCCTGCAAGCGTTACCGCAGCTGTCCACAAGGGGTAGTCGGGGGCGGGGACAAGTATTTCATCACCGTTGTCAAGGAGTCCTTGCATTGACATTGTTATAAGCTCGCTGACGCCGTTTCCCGTGTATATGTCGTTAATTCCGACATTCGGCAAATTTTTGAGCTGCGAATACTGCATTATCGATTTTCTTGCCGAAAAAATACCCTTTGAGTCCGAATAGCCCTCCGCGTCGCGCAGGGTGTATATCATATCGTGAATTATTTCGTCGGGAGCGGAAAAGTTAAAGGGTGCCGGGTTGCCGATGTTGAGCTTCAGTATTTTTGTGCCGGCGCTTTCCATTTCGCTCGCTTTTTCAAGGACCGGGCCTCGTATATCGTAGCAAACGTGGTCGAGCTTGTGTGATTTGCTGAATTTTCTCATATTATCAGTCGCCTTCTTATAATTATAGTTTTTATTTTAACACCGTTGTCAACCGGCTTGCGCGATTAACGTGATTATGGACAAATATATCTTTTCGGTATATAATTCTTGTGTTATAATATTATTATATTTGAAAAAATACTGATAAAGATTTTGAAAAAACGGAGACTCAATATGAATACCGGATTTATAAAAGTTTCGGCGGTTTCGCCGCGCGTAACGGTTGCAAATGTCGAAAAAAATCTTCAGAACGCCCTTAAAACCGTAAAGGCCGAAAGCGAGTCGGGCAGCTCTCTTATAGTGTTCCCGGAGCTTTATCTTACGGCTTACACCTGCGGCGATTTGTTTTTACAGGACGCGCTTATACAGAGTGCGCTTGACGCGCTTATTAAATTTTCTAAAGAAACGGCATACAGCGATGCCGTTATATGTATAGGCTTACCTCTGCGTGTGAGCGGCAGGCTTTATAATTGCGCCGCTGTTTTGCAGAGCGGAGCTATTCTCGGAATTGTGCCGAAAACGTATATACCTAACTATAATGAATACTATGAGAAGCGGTGGTTTGCCTCCTCCGAAAAGGTAAATTGCTCATCCGTTATAATTGATGACGAAGAGGTGCCGTTCGGCAACAATTTGCTTTTTACTCTGTCCTCGGGAGCTGTTCTCGGAGTTGAAATCTGTGAGGATTTGTGGGTTCCCGTTCCGCCGAGCAGCGAGCTTTGCCTTAACGGTGCCGATATTATAGCGAATTTGTCGGCGAGCAATGAGGCTGTCACAAAGAACGATTATCGAAAAAATATAATTTCCGTGCAGAGCGCCAAGTGCTTTTGCGCTTATGTATATGCTTCTTCGGGAGTAGGCGAGTCGTCAACCGACCTTGTGTTTTCGGGAGCTTGTACAATAGCGGAAAACGGAGCGATTTTGTCGGAGAGTGAACGCTTTGCGTTTGACGGCAGCAGTGCCTCGGCGTATATCGACTTTGAAAAGCTGAATTCCGAGCGTGTACGAAACGGCTCTTTTTCGGACAATAACGAGATTTTGCGCGAAAACGATTTTACCGTCATTCCCGCATATGTAAATGAGGCGGAATATGACGATGTTACAAGAAATTTTTATCCCTATCCGTTTGTTCCGTCAAACGAAAGCGAGAGGGAGCTTCGCTGCGGCGAAATACTCTCAATTCAAAGTGCGGGACTTGCCAAGCGTCTTGCGCATACGGGACTTAAAAAGGCTGTTATCGGTATTTCCGGCGGACTTGATTCTACGCTGGCACTTCTTGTAGCCGTTAAGGCTATGGAGATGTTGTCGCTTCCCAATGAAAACATTATATGCGTCACAATGCCGGGCTTCGGCACTACCGATATGACGTATAATAACTCCGTAGAGCTTATAAAAGCGCTTAACACGACTTTTAAGGAAATAGATATAAAACCTGCCTGCCTGCGCCATATGAGCGATATAGGGCACGACAGCGATATTTACGACATCACCTATGAAAATACGCAGGCGAGGGAACGCACGCAGATACTTATGGATATTTCAAACAAGGTCGGCGGCATACTCGTCGGCACAGGCGACCTCAGCGAACTTGCGCTTGGGTGGTGCACATATAACGCCGACCATATGAGTATGTACGGTGTGAACTGCTCTGTACCGAAAACTCTTGTGAGACATTTGGTTCGCTTTGAAGCCGAAAAACTCGGCGGGGAAATAGAGCAGATCCTTTTGCGTGTGCTTGCAACTCCCGTAAGTCCCGAGCTTTTACCGCCTGATGAAAACGGTAATATCAAGCAAAAAACCGAGGATAAGCTCGGTCCGTACGAGGTTCACGATTTCTATCTTTACTACTTCCTGCGTTTCGGCACTAAACCGCAAAAGCTGCTGTTTATGGCATCTCGTGCTTTTTCGGGTAAGTATTCAGAGGAGCAGCTCAAAGAGTGGCTCAGGCTTTTTATCAAAAGATTTTTCATAAGCCAGTTTAAGCGTTCGTGCTTGCCGGACGGCCCTAAGGTGGGCTCTGTAAGCCTTTCGCCGCGCGGAGATTTCCGTATGCCGTCGGATGCCGAATTTACCGAATGGCTTAAATTCTGAAGAATATAACCGTAAAATAAAATGGCTGTAAAAACCGAGGTTTTTGCAGCCATTTATGTATTTATTGTGTTACTGTATCCTTTTTTATTCCGAAAATCAGTCTCAGAAAACCTCCGAGCAGCTTCGAGCTTTTAAAAACAATAACCTTCAAAACAGACTCCTCCTTAACAACAGTTTCTGCAAAGCGTTATCCCGCTGCAAACAAGAGCGAGAGCGAGTACAACTACGAGCCATTGTGCCGGCAGAATAAAAGCAACTGCCAAGGCTATCCCCAAGGTCACAAACACGGCTCCGATACCGATACGTCGTTTTCTTATCATGCCGACACCGCCTTATCTTTTTTTACTGCGCTAATACACTATATGCTGCGAAATAAAAAAGTGTTAAGGCTTTGTTTGCGATGAAGGCAATAATTAAAGGTAAAGGCTTATTTCACCGCTTTTCAGCACCGTCATCGAATTCCCGCTCTTTACGATAAGCCCTCCGTCTTTGTCAATGTCGAGAGCCGTGCCGTAAAATTCAGTATTATTCTTCGTATATTTAATGTCTTTTCCTAAAACGAGAGAATATTTTTTATATCTGCCGATAAAACTGTTTCGTTCCTCATCATACTTTAGTAATTTTTTAACTATAAGCGAAATTAACTCGTTTTTAATTGGTAAATCGTATTCCAAAAAACCTACCTTGTCCTTGAGTGAGTCAGGCAGGGTGGCGGTTTTCAGATTGATTCCTATGCCTATTATTATGTTGCTTATGGTACCGGTTTCAAAGTCGGATACAGCTTCCGTAAGTATTCCGCACAGCTTTTTGCCGTCGAGATATATGTCGTTTACCCATTTGATTTTTGTATCGGTTCCCGTGAGCTCCTTAATTGCTTCAACTACGCAGACGGCGGCATATGACGTTATACCGACGGCTGACGTCAAATCGCTTTTAGGAGAGGTGACGAGTGAAAAATATAATCCTGTACCCTTAGGCGAGTAAAAATTGCGTCCGTTTCTGCCGCGACCGAGAGTTTGCTCCTCCGAAATGATGAGCAACGGCTTGTCGGTTTTCCCGTTTGCCGTTTCTCTCTTTGCTTCATTGTTGGTGGAGTCTAAGCTCTCAAATATTTTTATGTCCGTATTTTCGCCGCAAAGCCTTTCAATGGTGCTTTGCGAGAGAATATCGCAGGACTCCGACAAACAGTACCCCTTATTTGTGGAAGATGTAATTTTATATCCGTCGTTTTTAAGTGAATTTATTGCTTTCCATACGGCGTTTCTCGATACACCGAGCTTTTCGGCAAGATATTGTCCGGAAATATCTTCTCCTCTGTGTGCTTCAAGCTCCGAGCGTATGTCATTCTTTACAGACATAGTTTTTTCCTTTCAAGAATTAATCTGCATATATGGTATTGTATAAAACGCGTTTTGTCAAATTGCCTTATGAAATTTTTAAAACTGCCTTTTTCTTTTTGCCGATGATGATAAATAAGGTCAGCGCGCCGCAGCTGACTATCGCCGCTGACAGCCACAATGCAAGGCTGTTTGTGTTGCCTGTCTTTGGAATGTTCACATTTGTTACGCTTTTGCTTGTCGCCACAATTCCGTATTGGCTCAAATGAGTTGCTTCAAATACGATATAGCCGTCCTCAACTGTTGCAGGGATCGTTTCCTTTATTTCACCGTCTGAAATATATACGACTTCATATTTGTCATAGTCCTTTAAATCCTCCGGCAGAGCAATTTTGATTTCCATTTTTGTATCGCTTATTTTTACAACGTTGTTGTTTCCGTCAAGCACATTGATGTCTGCTATGAACCTTACGTTTTTATCTGCCAAATCCTTTTTAACTTCCACTTCACGAATATCCAATTTGTAATCCTTATTTATTCCGTCTGGAAATTCGATAACCGCATTTGTTTCTCCCTTGCTTTCGAGTTTATTTACCGTTTCGGAAGCAGGAGGCGTAATCGGTGTGGGCGGTTCGGGCTTTCCGGGATTTTCCGGCACGTCATTATTTTTCGTCCAAGAGGCGTAAAGGGTCACATTTTTATACCGCACATAACCGTTGTCTTCCGTAATCAAGGTGTCTTTATCAAATTTGCTATTGGTTTCTTCGTTGTTATCCCAAAATCTCCAATAAACATATTTGTAATTTTTTCCGCTGCCGTCTTTTTTGGTGTTCCAGCCGTTAAAGGTATAGCCCTCTCTTACGGGTACATAGGGCAAAAGCGACATTGATGCGCCCGAGTCTCTGCCGCCTACATAGTCGTATGTGTTAGACTCCTTACCGTTGAGCTGTCCGCCGTTGGCATTGAGTGTCAATACTATGCCGTCGTTGTCAAAGGTGTTTTTGGTATAGGTTGCAAGTACCGTCACAGCGTCGCTTTCCTTAAAGCAATCGGCCGGTACGGAGGTTACATACTCACCGTTCAAGTCCCAACCGACAAAGGTATATCCCTCTCTTACAGGAACATATTGAGTTAAATCGACCGTCTGATACTCACTTGAGCTGCTTTTCAGGGTTATTTCATACTTGCCGTTTACTGTGCCGCCGAGACCGTCAAGCGTCAGGTAATATGTGCCGGTTCCCTTTAACGCTTCTTCGGAGAATGCTGCGTAAATCGTAAGACCGTTAGTGTAATCTACCTCGCCGTCGTTTACCCAAAAAGTACCATCGGAATTGAAATCCGACAGTGGTATATCCTCCGGGACCCTTGTTTCGCCCGACCAATCCGTTGCCCAATAAGCAAATTGAGTTCTGCCGTTAAACGGAAGAATGCCCGCAGTCAATTCGGATAAGCTTACCGTCGTGTCGCCGTCGGCAACATCAAATCTTATTATTTTTGCATAATCGCCGTCGATTTTGCCGTCCGAAGCGCAAGTGAGAAGCAGCGTATACTTTCCGTCGTCCTTGATTGTGGCGGCGCTTACCGTCATCAGGCTCGATATAACAAACATTATTGCGAGCAGCATCAAAAGCACCGTTTTTAATTTTGCGTTGACCTTTCTCTTTAATCTTTTTTTGTTATCCATAAAATTTCCTCCTTTATTAAGCCTTATTTCAAGGCTGTGTTGCTTTTTTTATAATTATATTTTTACATTACGATATTGTATATAAGGGAAGTCCGCCAATAGCGTTAAAAGCGGTGGCGGATATCCGCCAATTGTTGAAAAACAGCAAAAAAATACCTCCCATCCATAGACGGGTGTCCGTAAAACAGTTAATCCTCCGTATGGCTTAGACCATGCGGAGGATTTGTTTATGTCTAATCTTCAAACTTGCTGGCGGCAAACGGTTTGTCAAAACCGTTTGCGGACGGCAAGTCCACAAGGGATAGCCGCATAAGCGGCGCAAGGGGGGGTGTAGCCACCTTGACGGAACGAAGTGACGCAACATTCCCGGTCGGGCAGTTTTCTTCTGCTGACCGGGAATGAAGCTCCGCAGGACGCACGATACTCTCGACAGGAGAGTATAGAAGTGCGCCCTTTAGTTCCTAAAGGGATTTTATCAGTTCGACAAACTTGAATTTTCAAATTAGTCTTTGCAAATAACCTTTGAACCTTCACCATCAATTACAATTCCCTGACGGTTGTTAATTGGGCATAGATTCAAATC